>ENA-UOUL01000527-UOUL01000527.1-bioreactor-metagenome-genome-assembly--contig:-NODE-527-length-64156-cov-8.689165_pt1 | contig 64156 bp, 55 predicted proteins | sample MGYA00249838_ERZ747220 | MGnify/ENA primary metagenome ERZ747220 (study PRJEB28778, sample SAMN05720191) | bioreactor metagenome | isolation source: Anaerobic biogas reactor | place: USA:Washington... | reverse complement strand
CAGCTCCAGGCCACGCATTTCCTGCTCATGGGTGCGGGTCGGTTTCTTCAACGACTTCTCCAATCGATCGATGCGGGTGGTCACCTGTTCAAGGTCGCAGAAGACCAGCTCGGCGATCAGCTCATCCACGTCCGCCCGGGCGTCGATGCGATTGCGGTAGGGGGGGACGGCCGGGTTGTCGAACGCCCGCACCACGGCCACCAGGGCATCGCACTGCCGGATGCTGGGCAGGCTTTTGCGGAACTCCGCCTGCTGTTGCGCGGTCTCATGGCTGAAGCCGGGCACGTCGAGACAGTCGAGGGTGGCTTCGACCTTGCGCTGCGGCTTGTAAAGCGCGTTGAGCCAATCCAGCCGCGGGTCGGGCACCTTGACGACGCCCAGGTGCTCGCCGATACCGTGCTGCGGCGAGGCCTGCGAGCCGGTCACCGCGCGGAACAAGGTTGATTTCCCGCTCATCGGCGGGCCGACAAAGGCTACTTTCATGGCGATCCTGTCTTCCGTGAAACGTCCGCTACCAGTGCGGCCACGACGCCGAAATTGTACGCCGGGCGATGGGTGGGTCAACCTCGACCTGAATGCGTGTGCAGGCCTGTCAAGTGAGACGGCAATGCGGGCTGTTCGCAATTGGTTTGACGCATGCAGAGGGGGAGGGTCTAATGCACTCGCTGGTTTGTCGTGGTGTGGGAGGGTGGCGGGCATCCGCGGAGGTACGTATGGTCAGGCGCAGAGAGTTTCTCAAGGGCGCTGGACGCACGGTGTTTGCCCTGGGTGTGGTGGCTCCACTGCTGCGACCCGCCAGGGCCTTGGCCCGGCTGGGGGCAAATGAACGCGTGCGACTGGGGGTGATCGGCTGCGGGGGCATGGGCACGCGGCATCTGGAAGCGCTATCGGTCAACCCACAGTGCGAAGTAGCGGTTGTCTGCGATTGCTTCAGGCCTCGCTACGAGAACGCGGTCGGCGTGGTCGAGAAACTCTCCGGCAAGGCACCCACCGGCTACCAGGATTTCCGCAAGCTGCTCGACCGCCAGGATATTGACGGCGTCTTCGTCGTGACGCCGGACCACTGGCACCCGTTACTGACCATACTCGGTTGCCAGGCGGGCAAGGATGTGTACGTCGAGAAGCCCGCCAGCCCGACGGTTGCCGAGGGTCGGGCGATGGTCCAAGCCGCCCGGCGATTCGGTCGCGTGGTCCAGCTCGGCACGCAGCAGCGCACCACGGCCATTTTCCAGAAGGCGATCGACTTGATTCACAGCGGGCGGCTCGGCACGATCACCAGTGCCACCTGCTGGTTGGGGGTCAACGGTTGGTCTGGCGGCGAAACCTCCGCTCCGGTGCCCGAGGGTCTGGACTGGGATATGTGGCTGGGGCCGGCACCCGAGGAGCCTTACTCGCCGCAACGCCATTATGGCTTCATGGGTTCGCATGATTACTGCCGCGGCGGTCAGCTCACCAACTGGGGCGTGCACCTCATGGACATCATCCAGTGGGGCATCCGGCAGGACCGCCCGCTGAGCGTGCAGGCCCTCGGTGGCAGTTATCGTGGCGGCGCTGGATCGGAGAACCATGAGAACGTCGAGGTTCTCTTCGAGTATCCCGGCTGCAGCGTCACGTGGGAGCAGCGTCATCACAACACATATGCCGGGTACGGCTATGGAATGAAATTCCAGGGCACCGACGGGCAGCTCCTCGTCGATCGCAACACCTTCGACGTGCTGCCTGAAAGCCTGGGCATCCCCCGATTCGTCGGGGAGCCGTGCGATCAACCCCCGGTTCGGAGGCCGGGGCCCCACTGTGTGTAGCGACTACACAGTTTTCTGGACGCAGGGGACGGGCTGGGAGCAGACCTCCGCACACCGAATAGGAATGCCACATGGCACGTCTCGCAGGTGTCGATCTTCCCCGCGAAAAGCGGATGGAGATCGCACTGACCTACATCTACGGCATCGGCCGTACCCGCTCCAAGGAGATCCTCGAGGCAACGGGTGTCAGCCCGGACCTGCGCAGCAAGGATCTGACGGACGAGGACCTCGCCAAGCTCCGTGAGCACATCGAGGACACCTACAAGGTCGAGGGTGACCTCCGCCGCGAGGTCCAGGCGGACATCCGCCGGAAGATCGAGATCGGCTGCTACCAGGGCCTGCGACACCGTCGTGGTCTGCCCGTGCGTGGACAGCGCACCAAGACCAACGCCCGCACCCGTAAGGGTCCGAAGCGCACCGTCGCAGGAAAGAAGAAGTAATGCCTCCGAAGTCACGCAGCACCGGTCCGAAGAAGACCCAGAAGGCTCGGCGCAGGGACAAGAAGAACGTCCCGCACGGCGCTGCTCACATCAAGAGCACCTTCAACAACACCATCGTCTCGATCACCGACCCGCAGGGCAACGTGATCTCCTGGGCGTCCTCCGGCCACGTCGGCTTCAAGGGTTCGCGCAAGTCGACCCCGTTCGCCGCGCAGCTCGCCGCCGAGAACGCTGCCCGCAAGGCGCAGGAGCACGGTGTCAAGAAGGTCGACGTCTTCGTCAAGGGCCCGGGTTCGGGCCGCGAGACGGCGATCCGTTCGCTCCAGGCCGCCGGCCTCGAAGTGGGCACCATCTCCGATGTCACCCCGCAGCCGCACAACGGTTGCCGTCCGCCCAAGCGGCGTCGCGTCTAACGGGAAGGAAGGTAAAGAAGAATGGCTCGTTATACCGGACCTGTCACCCGTAAGTCGCGTCGTCTGCGTGTCGACCTCGTCGGAGGCGATCAGGCGTTCGAGCGTCGCCCCTACCCGCCGGGCCAGCACGGCCGCGCGCGGATCAAGGAGAGCGAGTACCTGCTCCAGCTGCAGGAGAAGCAGAAGGCACGTTTCTCCTACGGCGTCATGGAGAAGCAGTTCCGCCGCTACTACGAGGAAGCTGCCGGCCGCCCGGGTAAGACCGGTGAGGTCCTGCTGACCATCCTCGAGTCGCGTCTGGACAACGTCGTCTACCGCGCCGGCCTCGCGCGCACGCGCCGCCAGGCCCGCCAGCTGGTGACCCACGGTCACTTCCTGGTGAACGGCAAGAAGGTCGACATCCCGAGCTACCGCGTCTCCCAGTACGACATCATCGATGTCCGCGAGAAGTCGCTGAGCACCCTGCCGTTCCAGATCGCCCGCGAGACCCAGGGCGAGCGCCCGGTTCCGGGTTGGCTGCAGGTCATCGGTCCGCGTCTGCGGGTGCTGGTCCACCAGCTCCCCGAGCGCGCGCAGATCGAGATCCCGCTGCAGGAACAGCTCATCGTCGAGTACTACTCGAAGTAAGGGCACACCGTGCCGTGGTGTCCTCCCTCCCGCTGGTCGGGTGAGGAGGGCACCACACCGTCCATCAGGGCGTCATATGGCGGACGCCCACAAGGAGGCAACTCATGCTCATTTCGCAGCGACCCACGTTGGCCGAAGAGGTCATCGCCGACAACCGCTCGAAGTTCGTCATCGAACCCCTCGAGCCCGGCTTCGGGTACACGCTCGGCAACTCGCTTCGTCGCACCCTGCTCTCGTCCATCCCGGGCGCAGCGGTCACCAGCATCCGTATCGACGGTGTGCTCCACGAGTTCACCACGGTTCCCGGGGTCAAGGAGGATGTCACCGACATCATCTTGAACCTCAAGGGCCTCGTGGTCAGCTCCGAGGAGGACGAGCCGGTCACGATGTACGTCCGCAAGCAGGGCCCGGGTGACGTCACCGCCGCGGACATCGTGCCGCCGGCCGGTGTCGAGGTTCACAACCCCGACCTGCACATCGCCACCCTGAACGACAAGGGCAAGCTGGAGATCGAGCTCGTCGTCGAGCGCGGTCGCGGCTACGTCCCCGCCGTCCAGAACAAGGCCTCGGGTGCCGAGATCGGCCGTATCCCGGTCGACTCGATCTACTCGCCGGTCCTGAAGGTGACGTACAAGGTCGAGGCCACCCGTGTCGAGCAGCGCACCGACTTCGATCGGCTGATCCTCGACGTGGAGACCAAGAACTCCATCACCGCGCGCGACGCGCTCGCCTCGGCGGGCAAGACGCTCGTGGAGCTCTTCGGTCTGGCTCGTGAGCTGAACGTCGAAGCAGAAGGCATCGAGATCGGTCCCTCGCCCGCCGAGGCCGACCACATCGCCTCCTTCGGACTTCCCATCGAGGATCTGGACCTGACCGTCCGGTCCTACAACTGCCTCAAGCGCGAAGGTGTGCACACCGTCGGTGAGCTCGTGGCACGCACGGAGTCCGACCTGCTCGACATCCGCAACTTCGGCCAGAAGTCCATCGACGAGGTCAAGGTCAAGCTTCACTCGCTGGGCCTGTCGCTGAAGGACAGCCCGGCATCGTTCGATCCCAGCAGTGTCGCCGGCTACGACGCCGCGACCGGTACCTGGAGCGACACCGATGCCGGATCGTTCGGCGACAACGACGGCAACGAGGACTACGCCGAGACCGAGCAGCTGTAGCAGCTCACGGTCCGTTACTAGGAGAAAATCATGCCCAAGCCCAAGAAGGGCGCCCGTTTCGGCGGGTCGGCCTCGCACCAGAAGGCGCTCATGGCCAACCTGGCCACCGCGCTCTTCGAGCACGGCCGCATCACCACCACCGAGGCCAAGGCCAAGGCCCTGCGCCCGTACGCCGAGAAGCTCGTGACGAGGGCCAAGGCCGGCACCCTCGCCGACCGTCGCGAGGTTCTGAAGGTCATCCGCAACAAGGATGTCCTGCACACCCTGTTCGCCGAGATCGGCCCCTCGTTCGAGGACCGCAACGGTGGCTACACCCGCATCATCAAGACGATGCCGCGCAAGGGTGACAACGCGCCGATGGCGATCATCGAGCTCGTCCGCGAGAAGACCGTGACCTCCGAGGCCGACCGGGCTCGCCGTGTCGCCGCATCGCAGGCTGCGGACGAGAACCCCGTCGAGGCCGTCGAGGCCGAGGCCACCGAGGCCGAGGTCGACAACGCCGACGCCGTCGTCGAGGGTGTCGAGGACAGCACCGCGACGGCTGCCGACGCCGACGAGGCCAAGAAGGACTAGTCCCCTTGGTTTCGGCATCTGCTGAAGCACCCGAGCCCGCCGCTCCCTTCGGGGGCGGCGGGCTCGTTGCTTCCGAGTCACCGGCTCTCACACGTCTACGGCTCGACATCGCCTACGACGGCACCGACTTCTCCGGCTGGGCGAGGCAACCCGGTCGGCGCACGGTGTGCGGGGAGATCGAGGAGAAACTGTCGGCGATCGTGCGCACCCCCGTGCTGTTGACGGTCGCGGGACGCACCGATGCCGGGGTTCACGCGGCCGCCCAGGTCGCGCACGTCGATGTTCCCACCGACGCGTTACCCGACGATCCGTCGAGAATGGTGCGGCGCCTCGCCAGGTTTCTGCCCCGCGACGTGCGGGTGAAGAGCATCACCGTGGCACCCGAGCACTTCGATGCGCGTTTCTCGGCGATCCGCCGACACTACGAATACCGGGTGACCACCGCGGTGTACGGAGCGGACCCGCTGCGCGCCCGCGACACCGCCGCGTGGCCGAAACCGGTGGATCTCGACGCGATGCAGCGCGCATCGGCGTCACTGCTCGGGTTGCACGACTTCGCGGCGTTCTGCAAACGCCGCGAGGGAGCGACCACCGTCCGTGAACTGCAGCGCTACGACTGGAGTCGCTCCGGTGACGTGCTCACGGCACACGTGAGCGCGGACGCCTTCTGCTGGTCGATGGTCCGCAGCCTCGTCGGGGCGGCGCTCGCAGTGGGCGAGGGTCGACGGACCGTCGAGTGGATGACGGCCCTGCTCGACGAACGCGAACGTGCCGCGTCGGTGGCGGTCGCGCCCGCGCACGGGCTGTCACTGGTGGGGGTCGACTATCCCGCCGACGAGGACCTGGCCGCGCGTAACAAGCAGACACGGGAGACCCGCGGTCCGATCGCACGCGGCTGCTGCTGACACGCGCCGCCGTGTGAGGGCTCCCACGCAGGCGCGTTCCCGGGGCGGTCTGCGCCCTACCATCGACGCATGACCGAAGATCAGCCGATCCGCCTCGAGATCATCGTCGCCAGTGTCCGTGTCGGACGGGTGGCTCCCGTCGTCGCCGGATGGTTCGCGGAGACCGCGAGGAGACGCGACGAGTTCGACGTCGGAGTGATCGATCTGGCCGATACTCCGCTGCCCCAGGATCTCTCGGGTGGCGCCGCGGTCGACGCATTCACGCGCCGGATCGGTGCCGCCGACGCGTTCGTCGTCGTCACCTCCGAGTACAACCACGGTTACCCCGCCGCACTGAAGACCGCGATCGACAGCGTCAAACACGAATGGCGCACGAAACCGGTCGGATTCGTGTCGTACGGAGGGCTGTCGGGCGGCCTACGGGCGGTCGAGCAACTCCGTCAGGTCGTCGTCGAGGTGCACATGGTGCCCGTCCGCGAATCGGTGAGCTTCCACCGGGTCAAACATGCCTTCGCGTCCGACGGTACGACGCGCGACGGCGCCGCGATCGACGCCGCGGAGCGGATGCTCGGCCAACTCGCGTGGTGGGGACGCACGGTTCGTGACGCCCGCGACTCCTATCCGGGTTGAGAGATCCGCTGCGCGTCTCGGTGTTGAGAGATCCGCTGCGCGTCTCGGTGTTGAGCGATCCGCTGCGCGTCCCGGTGCCGACGTGGCGTCGCCGATCACTCAGTGTGCCGCGACACGATCCGAGACCGCGCGCGGCCGGCCGATGTGGGCGGTCTCGGCGGCGATCGTCACGAGCGTCAAGGCGGTACGCCGGCCGCGGGCGGTGAGCACGATCCGGTCGCCCGCCGCATTCGGCTGCACGATCGAGACGGTGGGCCGGTCGCGCGGCCAGGTGTCGGGGCGGGTGTGGACGTGGACGACGGTCGCGTGCGATTCCGACGGGAGCGGAGCGATGCCGTCGTGGACGACCGTGTCGAACTCGCGGTCGCCGGGGTGCTCGCCGGCGATCCGCAGCCGGTCGGGTCCCGCCGCTCCGTCGAGAAGCGGGCGCCAACTGTCCGGCCGGTCGGTGTGGACGAGAACCCGTGCGCCGACGGCAACCGCGCGGAACACGATCTGCTGTGCCAGATACAACTCACCGGCGATGTACACCGAACGGACCCCCGGGCCGGTCAACCGGGCCGCGACCGCACGTCCGGAACCGTCGGATCCGATCAACTGACCGCAGCCGGCCACGGGAAACGCCAGTTCGTCGAGGTCGGGCACGGACCCCTGGGCGGTGACGTCCTCGAGCCCACCGATCCCGCACGGCAGTGAAGCGAGGAACATGTCGCGGTGCCGACCGTGGTGCGGGCGCACACCACCGAGATCCGGGCCGTCGGGAGTGCGGCTCGTGAACCGGGCGTGGGCGCCGACACGTATCGACCCGCCCGCGCCGGGACGGAGCCGGAGCACCGTCGTGGTCGACAACGACGGGACGGTCCACACGCGTGACAGCGATGCCGCGTCGATCCGGCGGGGGTCGACGACGCCGCCGGTGTTGAACCCGACGGGGAGCTGCACGTGGCGCCACGACGCCCGAGCGTCGAACGGATCGGCGCCGTGCGACACCCGCCCTATCGCTCCCCGGATCTCGGACGAGCTCAGAATTCGTGCTGCACAACCTGATTCGCCCAGCGTGCGAACGACGCGATGCGTGGATGCGAGGACCGTTCGGGCTGCGCCGTCGGCGCCGCCGCCCCGCCGCTCGACGGCGTCGGGTGCCGCGGCCGCGTCGAGTCGGACGACCACCCACACCGTGCGGGTCGCTGCCGCGGGAAGCGGGCCCACGAGCCGCGAGTAGACCTGACCGGCCGGGGTGGCGTCGAGTACCCGTCGACCGTGCGCGATCACGTCGATACCGTCGAGAACGACGTCGTGCCGACGCAGGCACGCGCCGATCGCGGCGATCGGTAGCGTGACCTCGGAGTCCGAACCGTCCCGCCCGATCCGGGTCACGATCCCCGGCGGCGGGAGAACCTCGACGACCGTGGACACCGTCGTGCCGTCCCACCGCAGGCCGACCGGTCGCCCGGTCGACTGCGGGAAGTCGCGGAGGTCGCCCGGTTCGCGACGCGCGGGAAAGCGGTACCGGACGAGGATGACCGCGAGGTCGAGTACACCGCGACCGCGGATCCGGACCGACAGCAACGCCGCGGTGAGGACACCCGCTGACACCGCCACCCACCACGGGACTCCACCGGCCGCCGACGCCACCCACACGGCGACCGCCGCGCACTGCGCGACCACGATCCGTCCGACACCCGTGGGGCGTCGACGCCCGCGCTCAGGCACCGCTCGATCCACGACACTCCCCCCGATACCGGCCGGGTCGGGCCCCAGGGGCCCGCCCGACGATCCGTGCACGAACTGTACTGTGTTGCGGCAGTGAGCGTGCCACACGGGGGAGGACATATGGCGGCGCAACCCACCACTCGGTGGCAGATCAGTGGTTACCGGTTCCTGGTGCGCAGGATGGAACACGCACTCGTCCGACGCGACGTCCGGATGATCCACGATCCGATGCGATCGCAGCGACGTGCCCTGATCGTCGGCACCGTCGGTGCGTGCCTGGTGCTCGCGGGATGTGCCGCCATGGCGTTGTTCCGCCCGCAGGATCGGATCGGTGACGCGCAACTCGTCGTCGGCAGGGATTCCGGCGCACTGTACGTGTCGATCGACGGGACGTTCCATCCCGCACTGAACCTCGCCTCGGCACGGCTCGTGCTCGGGTCGGCGGCCGAGCCGGCCGTCGTCGCGGACGAGGAACTCGCCGACCGGCCGAGGGGCCCGCTCGTCGGGATCCCGGGTGCGCCCTCGTCGCTGGCACACGACGACGGCGAACTGCCGTGGACGGTGTGCGACACGGTCGGGCAGGCGGGCGGTGTCGCGACCACCACGACGGTGTTCGCCGGTGAACCGGAGTTCGGTGACGACAGCGCCGAACTCGCCGACGACGAAGCGCTCCTGATCACCTTCGACGGTGCGTACCACCTGGCGTACGGGGGTGGGCGGGCGCGCATCGATCCGGACGACCGCGCGTTGATCCGGGTCCTGGGTATCGATCTCGCGGCGGCGCGTCCGGCAGGACCGGGCTTGATGGCGGCACTGCCGGAGCTGCCCGGATTGGTGTCGCCCCCGATCGACGGCGCCGGTGCTGCACCACGGGTCCCCGTGGGCGACGCGACGGTGGGTTCGGTCGTGGCGCTGGCCGAGCCCGGAGGGCAGCGCTTCTTCGTCGTCCTCGACGACGGTGTCCAGGAGGTGACCCAGGCCGCGGCCCAGATCATCCACGCCGCGGATTCCCAGGGACACGCCGAGATTCCGGTCGTCCCCCCGGATCGGCTCAACGAGGCACCGTCCGTCCGGCATCTGGCGGTGGACACCTTCCCGGTGACCGTCCCACGGATCGTCGACCCCCGAGATCGGCAGGTCGGGTGTCTGACGTGGCGCCCGTCGGGTGATGGGGACGCCGAGCGCCGATCCACCGTCACCCTGTCGGCGGGACGATCGCTCCCGCTCGACCCGGCCGCCGAACCCGTCGCACCGGCCCGCGCGGACGGGGCCGGCCCGAACGTCGACGCGGTGTACGTCCCGCCCGGGCGCGGCCTGTTCGCGCAGTCGACGTCGGTGACGGACGGCAGCGAGCGGCGCGGGACCCTGTTCTACATCGCCGATACCGGTGTGCGCTACGGGATCGTGGACGCCTCCGCCGCCGAGGCGCTCGGCTTCACGGCCGCACCGGCGCGTGCACCGTGGCAGATCATCGAACTTCTCGCGCCGGGACCGGCGTTGGGTCGGGAGGCGGCGCTCCTCGCTCACGACGGCATGGAACCGGATCCCGGGCCTGCCCCGCTGGTTCCCGGAGGGTGAGCGCGCGGCCGGACGCGGCGCCGGGCGACCGCTGCGCCGAGCGCGGCGACGACCAGAAGACCCGATACGACGGCGCTCGCTATCCAGGCAACGTTCCGGGAGGTGTTGTCCGGGGGAGGAATCGGAGTGGGTGCCGCGATCACCCGCGGTGGGGGAATCGCGTCGTCGCGGGTCGGTAGCGGAGCACCGACCGCGGCGAGCGGGTCGACCACACCGTGCCCGACCCGCGGGTTCCAGCCTTCCGCAGGTGCGTGGGCGGTTCGTTCGATGCGGTCCATGACCGCGCGGGCGTCGAGCTCCGGACGATACGCCCGCACCAGCGCGGCCGTCGCCGCGACGAGTGGTGCCGCGAAACTGGTTCCCGCGATCGGAACGGGGCCGTCGGTGCCGACGTATGCGGCGGTCAGGCCGTCGGACGCGGGGTCGACGGAGACGATGCCGCTACCCGGTGCGGCCACATCCACCCACGGACCGGGCAGAGCGAACGGCGACGGGCTGCCGTCGGGTTCCACCGAACCGACGGTGAGGACGTAATCGTCGTACCAGGCGGGGGAGGCGACCGTGACCACCGAATCCCACGGATCCGCGGCCGGGTGCAGCGGATCGACCCCACCGGGATTCGACGCCCGGCACGCATCGGTGTTGCCGGCAGCGGCGACCACCACGACGTCCTTGACGTCCGTCGCGTACTGCACGGCTGCGCCGAGTGCGCCGTCGGCCAACCCGTCGGACGCCAGTGCGCACGCGACCTCCGAGATGTTGATGACGGTGGCGCCCAGGTCGGCCGCGCGGCGTACCGCGGCGGCGAGGGTGCGGACGTCGCCGTATCCGGTGGAGTTCCGTGTCGCCTCGTCGTCGCCGCTGCTCCGGTCGGAGAAATTGCGACTCGACTGACGGATCGCGATCAACCCGGCTTCGGGTGCGCCCCCGGCGAATCCGGATCCGTCCGCGGGGCGTGCGGCGATGAGCCCGGCGACGAGGGTGCCGTGTGCATCGCAGTCGCTCCGTCCGTCCCCGTCCGAAACGTAGTCTCCGCCCGCAATCGGTTTGGGTAGGCGCGGATGGGGGGCGACGCCGGTGTCGATGACCGCGACGAGTTGTCCGGCTCCCCGGGTGAGCGGCCATACCGCCGCGAAGTCCATCGTCTGCTGGGCGACGGGAACCTGCGGACCGTCCGGGAACGGTTGGACCGCGGTGCACAGCGCGCGTTGCTCGGTCGGTTCGGGCGCACCGGGTGTTCCGTCGGGCAGCAGACCCGGATCCGGTGCGGGGGGTGCGGCGGTGGCCGGAACCGCGGCGCAGGTCGTCATCACCGTCGCGGTCAGTGCGAGGACGATCCCCGCGCGACGCCGGGACCGCACCGTCACAGTCCCCGCACGGCGGAATAGAGCCCGACGACCCAGCACACGAGCGGCACGACGGACGCGATCACCGCGTACTCGGCGAACTCGGCGATGCGTCTCTGCACCGGGGTGAACGTGCGTCGGGGAGCCACGATCCCGAACACGATCGCCCCGACGAACACTGCGCTTGCGGCACCGAACGCCACCGCCGGCGTGAACATCCCGCTGAGCGCGCCGCACCCGATCAGTCCGAAGAGGGTGGCGGCGCCACCGGCGATCAGCGGCGCGGCCTTGTCGGCCCCGGTGTAGGTGCGTCCGCGGAACAGCAGGACCAGCGCGGTGACGACGGCCAAGGCCACTGCCGGCCGCGACGATCCGTCGGGATCCCACGGATGTGCCGTGCACCACGCGCCTGCGGCACCGAGGACGGCCACCGCGTACAGCAGCCCGGTCAGGTGGGCGCGGGCCCGCGTCGCCTTCGCCTCCAGTTCCGAGAACGACGGCGGCGGATTCGCCACGTCCGGGTCGGGTGCCACGGGGTCGAGTGTCGTGCCCGGCGTCGGGATCTGAGGCAACGGCAACGCGGCGGTGAGCATCGCGATGCGCGGCGCGAACGTCGCGAGCAGCAGCGCGGCCGTGACCACTCCCGCGCCGAGTGCCGAGAGTGCGACGTCCGTGACGGTGTCGACGAGCAGCGCGACCGCGGCGACACCGGCGGTCACCGGGATCGCAGTGAACGTCGCGGTGCCGACGGCGGCGACACCGGCGGTGACCACCGCGACCGCGCCGGTGAGGACGGTCGCCAGAAGCACGTGCGGGGCCCCGAATTCACCGGGGACCAACAGCATCCCCGAGGTGAACGCGGCGGGCAGTGCACTGCACGCGAACAGGAATCCGGTGGAGGTGTCCGCGGTGCTCCGAGCGACGAGCGCCGAGGCGGCGACGAGCAGCACGGTCAGGGTGGCGGTGACGGCCCCCGCGACGAGACGGTCTCCACCCGCGGGCGCGAGCAGCAGCGCCCCGCAGCCGAGAACGAGCGCCACGAACGCCACGACCGACCCGACCCGCGCCGCCGTGCGATCCGACCAGCGGCGCAGCTCGTCACGGCCCGATACCGCCACGTTGTACATGACGTCGTCGAACAGAGGTGGGGGAGCGGGTGCCGCGGCTTCTTCGAGAACCAGGAGCTCGCCGTCCCGGATACCGCACTCGTCGAGGCTCAACGCGCCCGGTAGCGGCTGCCGACCGATCCGAGCGAGCGTCCACGTCTCCGGCTCGACGCGTTCACCGCCCGAATCGAATTCGTTGTCGGCCCGGTGGGCGGAGACCAGGTCGACGATGCCGGCGAGCAGTAACGCCACGGGAACGCCCAGCGGCAGTGCGACATCCACCTCGGAGTGTCGCGTGAGTACCGTGATCCGGCACAGTTCGGGAGCCCGCACCGCGCCGCCCCCACCCTGAGCGGCCTGTGCAGCCGTCATCGTCCGATCCCCCCGTCGTCGTGTTCGCTCGCCGGTGCGCTCCGCGCGGTTCCGCGGTGCGGAGTCGACCGGACGACGCAGACCTTACGACATCGCCGGAACCGCATGCACGCCCGTGCGGATGTGTACACGCCGGCGGTGCGCTATTGTTCCTCGACCGTGGGGGTCGGTCGTCGTCGGTGACGGCGTTGCAGGGGGGGAGTCGGATGAGTACCGTGCGGTTCGCTCGGCGGACACGGCGCGATGCGCCGCGTTCACCCGGTGGAGAGGTGAGTCTTCAACCGCCACCGGACATCCCCCGCGCGGCACCGGGAAATCTGCTGACGAAGCTCCTGCCTGTCGTGATGGTCGCGGCGATGGTCGGAATGATGGCGTTGATGTTCACCTCGGGCATGGCACGCAGTCCGATGTCGCTGATCTTCCCGCTGATGATGATGGTGTCGATGGCCGGCATGCTCGCGAACAACGCTCGTGGCGGACCGAAGACCGCGGAAGCGGACGAGGATCGCAAGGACTACCTGCGGTACCTCGACAAGATGCGCCGCGACGTCGCGGACACCGGTGAGCAGCAGCGCCGAGCCCTGGAATGGTCGAATCCCGACCCCGCACTGTTGTGGACCCTCGTGGGCACCGTCCGGATGTGGGAACGCGGTACCGCCGACCCCGACTTCTGTCATGTGCGGATCGGCGTCGGGACGCAACGGTTGGCGACGCGGTTGATCGCGCCGGAAACCGGTCCGGTGGAGGATCTGGAACCGGTGGCGGCGTCGGCGCTGCGCCGCTTCGTGCGGACACACTCGGTGGTGCCGGACCTCCCGACCGCGGTGTCGCTGCGGAGTTTCCCGTCGATCGCCGTCGACGGTGACCGCGATGTGGCCCGTCACCTCGCGCGCGCCGTGCTGGCGCAGCTGTGCACCTTCCATGGACCGGATCTCGTGCAGGTCGCGGTCGTGTGCGGGCCGGACACCGCAACCGAGTGGGAATGGGTCAAGTGGCTCCCGCACGCCCAGCACGCCGACGTGCACGACGGTGCGGGCACCGTGCGGATGGTGTTCGGGTCGGTCCTGGAACTCGAGACGGTGCTCGCAACCGACCTGTCGAGACGCGGACGGTTCGTGCGGAACTCGCCGGTGGTGGAGGGCACCGCGCATCTCGTGGTCGTCGTGGACGGCGGGGTGGCGGGGTCGGGTTCGGGGTTGCTCGCGGACGGCCTCGACGCGGTCACGGTGCTGGATCTGTCCGGCTTCGCCCCGAGGCTGGCGGCGGTGTACGGACTGCAGTTGGTGGCCGAGGACGGGAAGATCGGTGTGCGCGGGGGGTCGTCGGTGGAGTTCTTCGCCGACACCGATGCGCTGAGCATCCCGCAGGCGCAGACGGTCGCGCGGCGATTGGCGCCCTTCCGCGCACCCACCCAGTTCGCGCTCGACGACGGCAGCGACGACGGGAAGGCCTCGACCTGGCAGGAGCTCCTCGGGCTCGGTGACGTCGGGCAACTCGATCCGGTCCAGATGTGGGCACCGCGACCTGCGCGGGATCGGTTGAGGGTACCGATCGGATACGGGCCGGAGGGTGCACCGATCGAACTCGACCTCAAGGAGGCCGCCGAGAACGGCATGGGCCCCCACGGGTTGTGCATCGGCGCCACCGGTTCGGGCAAATCCGAGTTCCTGCGCACCCTCGTCCTCGGGTTGGTGGCGACGCATTCGCCCGACGCGCTCAACCTCGTTCTCGTCGACTTCAAGGGCGGTGCGACGTTCCTCGGTCTCGAAGGCGTTCCGCACGTCGCCGCGGTCATCACGAACCTGGCCGACGAACTCGCGATGGTCGAGCGCATGAAGGACGCGCTCGAGGGTGAGATGAACCGCCGTCAGGAACTGCTGAGGTCGGCGGGCAACTTCGCGAACGTCGGTGACTACGAGCGTGCCCGGGCGGCGGGTGCGCCGCTGGCGCCGCTGCCGGCGTTGTTCGTGGTCGTCGACGAGTTCTCCGAACTGCTCACCCAGCAGCCGGAATTCGCGGGGCTGTTCACCGCCATCGGGCGTCTCGGGCGCTCGCTGCACATGCATCTGCTGCTCGCCACCCAGCGGATCGACGAGGGCAAACTGCGCGGTGTCGACAGTCACCTCTCGTACCGGATCGCGCTGAAAACCTTCTCGGCGAACGAGTCACGCAGTGTGCTCGGTGTCGCCGACGCATACGGTCTGCCGTCGTCGCCGGGCGCCGGCTACCTCAAATGCGACTCCGCGGAGATCGTGCGATTCGACACCGCGTACGTGTCCGGTCCGTACACGCCGGGACGGTCACCGCGGCGTACCCGTCGGGTGCCGGCCGCGGGGATCCCGTCGCCGCGGGTGTTCACCGCGCGGGTGGTCCCCGCGGACCCCGTGCCGGTGCCGATCCCGGAACCCGAGCCACAGCAGGACACGCCGGAGTCCGAGGGGCGGAGCGTCTTCGACGTCGTCGTGGCCGCACTCCGCGGGCACGGCACACCGGCGCACGAGGTGTGGTTGCCTCCGCTCGACGTGTCACCCCCCGTGGACCGGCTTCTGCCCCGGTCGCTGCTCACCGGCGACGTCCCGGCAGTCGCCTCGCTGCGCAGCGCGATCGGCATCGTGGACCGACCGTACGACCAGCGTCGTGATCCGCTCGTCGTCGACCTCTCCGGAGCGTTGGGCAACGTGGTGGTCGTCGGTGGACCCCAATCCGGTAAGTCGACGTTGCTGCGCACCCTCGTGTTGTCGACGGCGGCGACCCACACCGCGGAGCAGGTGCAGTTCTACTGCCTCGACTTCGGTGGTGGTGCCCTCGCGGGACTCGCCGGCCTGCCACACGTCGGATCGGTCGCGAACCGGCTCGACGCGGACCGGGTCCGGAGGACCGTCGCCGAACTCACCGGCCTGCTGCGTGCCCGCGAACGGCAGTTCGGGGAGTGGGGCATCGAATCGATGGCGCAGTTCCGGCGGTTGCGCGCCGATCCCGCGTCGCCCGTGCACGCGGATCCGTTCGGGGACGTGATCCTCGTCATCGACGGGTGGTCCAGCATCCGTCAGGACTTCGAACCTCTGGAGGAACCGGTCGGTGTGCTGGCCGCGCGGGGGTTGTCGTTCGGGATCCACGTCGTTCTGAGTGCACCGCGGTGGGCCGACGTCAGATCGGCGGTGCGTGACCACCTCGGTACCCGGCTCGAGTTGCGCCTCGGCGATCCCACGGAATCGGAATACGGCAGGAAGAAGGCCGAACTCGTTCCGCAGGGACGCCCGGGCCGCGGTATCGACCGGGACGGACTCCACGTGTTGATCGCGCTGCCGCGGATCGACGGAAGCAGTGCCGTGGACGACCTCGGGGAAGCCGCTGGGGCGGCGGTCGCGGCGATCGGCGCGGCGACACCCGGCCGGCATGCGCCGCCGGTGCGGATGCTGCCGGACCTGATCACCGTGTCCGAACTGGCGACGTTCCCCGGTGGTGGGCCCGCTCCGCGCACCGCGCCCGCCGCGCAGCGACTGACGGTTCCGATCGGGATCAGCGAATCCGAACTCGCGCCGGTGGCAGTGGAGTTCGCGGACAGCCCGCACCTGTTGGTGTTCGGGGACTCCGGGTGCGGCAAGACCTCACTGCTGCGCGGACTGTGCCGGCACCTGATGGCCTCGAACACCGACATGCAGGCCCGCCTGATCGTCGCCGACTACCGGCGCACCCTGCTCGGTGTCGTCGAAGGGGGACACCTCGGTGGGTATGCACCGTCGGCATCGGTGCTGTCCGGGATGGCGACGGAACTGGCGGGGATCTTCGAACGGCGACTGCCCGGCCCCGAGACCACCCAGCAGCAACTGCGGGACCGGAGTTGGTGGACGGGGCCCGAAGTGTTCGTCGTCGTCGACGACTACGATCTGGTCGCGACGTCGGGCCAGAACCCGCTGAGCCCGCTCCTCGACTATCTGCCTCAGGCACGCGACATCGGTCTGCATCTGATCATCGCGCGTCGCTCCGGTGGCGCGGGCCGTGCCCTGTACGAGCCGGTGATCGGCCGGTTGCGGGAGCTCGCCACACCGGGACTGGTGATGAGCGGCAACCGTGACGAAGGGGCGCTCATCGGGTCGGTCCGGCCGGGCCCCATGCCGCCGGGGCGTGGAACTCTCGTGCGGCGCAACGGTACCGAGCTGATCCAGACCGCATGGTCGCCGCTGCAGTGACCGGTGACGTGCTGGCGATGTGCGTCGGTCCGGACGCGGTGTGGGCGCGGCGCGGGACGGAGACGGTGCGTGTGCCGGCGGTCGCGACAGCGCTCGGTGGGGACCGGCTGTACGGGGAGTCCGCGGCGGCGGTGGCCGCGACGAGCGCCGCGGAAGCGGTCTTCGACCGTGCCGGTGACGATGTCCGCATGCAGACCGGACTGCTGCGGTACGTCGCCGCCGTCACCGGAGCCACGTGCGACACCGGCACCGTCGTGGTGGTGCACCCGAGCGGATGGAGTCCCCGGCGCCGCGAGATGCTGTGCACGGCGGCGCGGCACATCGCGCGCAACGCCGAACTGGTGCCCGTCGCGGTCGCGGCCGGGCAGGTGGTCGAGGTCGCCGACTCCGAACGGTGCGTCGTGCTCGAGGTCGCGCCGCGCGGCGTCACCGCGGTGGCGCTCGCGGCGGGTCGGGGCGGCGAACCCGCCCTCGGCAGGCTCGCCCGCGTGCCCGATCTCGGCGCCGACGACGTCGACACCGACGCCGGGTTCGATGCCGTCGACGCGCTGGTCGGTTCCGTGTCCGGGCCGATCGATCCGGACGTCGTCATCGTCACCGGGGTCCCCGGAGAACCCGCCGGGGTCGGCCTGTGCGGCCGGATCCGTGACCGGATCGGACGGGGGATCCGGGTCGTACCGGTCGCGGCAGGTGAGATCCTCGCGGCGATCGGTGACGCCCCCGACGGTCGAGAGCCCACGACTGCGTCTGCGCCGGTTCCCGCCGCGGAGTCGACGGCCCACTGGCTCCGGGACGTGCGTGATCCGGCGCCGGAACCGTCCCGGTGGCGGCACGCCGGCGGGTGGGCGGTCGCTGCCGCCGGCCTCGCCGCCGCTGCCGTCGTCGCGTGGTTCGTCGTCGTGATCGCGGTACCGGTCGGTGACACGGTCGCGCACGGGAGTGCCGACCGGAGCGACGGCACCGCGCCCCCGCCCGGCGACGCAGCGCGGCAGACGGCACCGGGCGTCGCTCGCGGCGCCGATTCGTCGGTGACCCTCGATCTGGGCGGCATCCGCGTCGATCTGCCGTCGCGGTGGCGGGTCCGCGACCTCCGCTCGGTGGGGGCCGCGCGCGTGGAACTGCTGCCCGATTCGGGCCCGGATCGACGGATCGTCGTCGTGCACAGCCGACTTGCCGACGGGATCGACACCGCTGCCGTCGCCGCGACGCTCGCGGAGCGTGCCGTCGAGCGCGGCGACGTCATCCGCGACCTCGACGCCGCGACCACGTTCGGGGATCGTCCCGTCATCGCGTACACCGAAGTGCCCGACGAGTACTCGATGGTCCGGTGGTCGGTGATCGTCGAGGACGGTGTGCAGGTCGCGATCGGATGCCAGTACCTCGTCGACGAGTGGACGGGAATCCGGAGCGAATGCGAACAGGCCGTCCACACGGCGGTGGTCGTGCCGTGAGCAGTCCCGCGGGAGCGAACACACGAGGGTTCGGCGGACTCCGGAGATTTCTCCGGATCCGGATGGAACCGATCCTGCACCTGGTGCGTCCAAACAAGTGCAGGACGGATCGGGACGCACAGACCCGATGAAGTCGCAACGATGAACGAATTCGAGAGGAGTGGACGATGATCAACGACAGCTCGGACCCGTCGGCAGGGGGTGGCTCCAACGGAGGCCAGGTGACGGTCGACGTCACGGTCATGGAGACGGTCGCCGCGCAGCTCGACGGCTCCCGCGAAGAGTTCGAGGACACCAAGACGGCGCTGGTCAAGGCGCTCGCCGATGCGCAGCACGCGTGGCGGCACGACGCGGCGGTGACGTTCAACGACGTCATCGTGCGGTGGACCGTGCACAGCGGGAAGCTCACCGAGGCGCTCGACGACATCAGCCGAGCGATCCGCACCGGTGGCCAGTCGTACGACGACACCGCGACGGAGGCCTCGACGATGATCGGCCGCGCCGCGGACGCCAGCGGGTACCTCAACGGCGGGGGCTGGTGACCGCCTCACCCGTGACCGCCCCACCCGGTATCAGGGTGCCCACTCCGGTTACGAACCGGAGATCCACGAACGACGAGGAGATGAGACGATGGGAAACGGCCGCGAGATCTACCACAACTACGGTGAGGTCGACGACCTGGCGACGAGGCTGACCACGCTGAAGGTGGCCATGGACTCCACACTCGACCGGGTCAAGGCCCAGGCCGATGCCCTCTACGCCACCTGGAGCAGCACGGCCCAGGAGGAGTACGCGGTCACGCAGGCCGAATGGAACCGGGCCAGGACGGGCCTCGATCAGGTGCTCGCGGACGTGAGCGCAGCGGTCCGTTCGGGTAACGAGGGCTTCCAGAACACCGACGACACCGTCCGGCGACGGATGTCGAGCATCCGCTGATCACGGATCCCGCAGCGCCTCCGGCCCGGTGAGTCGCGGGGAGGGCTCGCCGTGCAACGTCCCGGTGGTGGAGAGGCCACCGGGACGTTGTGCGTGCTCCGGATCGTTTTGACCCTCGCGTCCCGAGCCGGGTATCGTGGACCACTGGCGTGTCGCGCGCCGTCACGTCCTCGTGCGTGACGGACATCGTCTCCCGGGTCCCAACTGGCCGCCGGGGACGACCATCGGACGGCACGTGGGCCAGCAGCGAAACGATAGACGAGGAAGATCTGTGTCTACGTACACACCGAAGGCCGGCGACGTGACCCATCAGTGGCACGTCATCGACGCCACCGACGTGGTGCTCGGCCGCCTCGCGGTGCAGGCGGCGAACCTGCTCCGCGGCAAGCACAAGCCCACCTTTGCCCCGCACGTCGACGGTGGCGACTTCGTCGTCATCATCAACGCCGACAAGGTTGCCGTCTCCGGCAACAAGCGGACCGACAAGTTCCTCTACACCCACTCGGGTCACCCGGGTGGTCTGCGTGCCCGCTCGGTCGGTGAGGTTCTCGAGAAGAACCCCGATCGTCTCGTGGAGAAGGCCGTCACCGGCATGCTCCCGAAGAACAAGCTGGGCCGCGCCATCGCGAAGAAGCTGAAGGTCTACGCGGGCCCGAACCACCCCCACGCCGCGCAGCAGCCGGTGCCGTTCGAGATCAAGCAGGTGGCCCAGTGACGGCGCCGGAGGAGCAGAACGTGAATCCCGAAGAGTACGCGGACAACGTCGAGGTCGCCGCGGACGAGTACGTCGTCGAGGAGGTCGCTGCGGCTCAGGTCGCGCCGATCGTCATCGATCGTCCCGTCCAGACCGTCGGCCGCCGCAAGGAGGCCGTCGCGCGTGTCCGTCTCGTGCCCGGCACCGGACAGTTCGTGCTCAACGGCCGCACCATCGAGGACTACTTCCCGAACAAGGTGCACCAGCAGCTCGTGAAGTCGCCGCTGGTGACCGTCGAGCGCACGGAGTCGTTCGACATCCACGCGCGTCTGCACGGTGGCGGACCGTCGGGTCAGGCAGGCGCGCTGCGCCTGGCCATCGCCCGCGCGCTGACCGAGGTCACCCCCGAGGATCGTCCGGCGCTCAAGCGTGCCGGTTTCCTCACGCGTGACCCGCGTGCGACCGAGCGCAAGAAGTACGGCCTGAAGAAGGCCCGCAAGGCACCTCAGTACTCGAAGCGCTGATGTGTCGCCGATGCCGACTGTGTCGGTGTCGGCACCTGCGCGAGCACGAGAGCAGGCGTCGGTAGCGAAATCTACCGGCGCCTGCTCTCGTGTATGTGCGGCACCCGTCGTCACGGTGGTGACGGGCGGCGGACGTGCGCCGGCGAGGTCGTGCGGGTAGGAAGTGTGACGTCGGCGGGGGCCGGCGACAGAGGGGGATGCAGGCGGGGAGACTTGTCATCGGCGGTGGTGGCCGCATTCGACGTGAAGGACGTGTACATGGGTCGGTTGTTCGGCACGGACGGTGTTCGCGGATTGGCGAACGGGGATCTGACGGTGGAGTTGGCGGTGCGCCTGGCGGGTGCCGCAGCGACCGTCCTGACGACGGACGTCGACGGCCGCAGACCCGTCGCGGTCGTCGGCCGTGATCCGCGGGCGAGCGGTGAGATGCTCGAGGCCGCCGTGACCGCCGGCCTGACGTCGTCGGGAGTCGACGTGGTGTCGGTGGGCGTGCTGCCCACCCCCGCCGTCGCCCACCTGACCGGGGTCTACGGTGCCGACCTGGGAGTGATGATCTCGGCGTCGCACAACCCTATGCCGGACAACGGAATCAAAATTTTCGCCGCGGGTGGTCACAAACTGGACGACACAGTGGAGGACCGCATCGAGGAGGTGCTGCAGGGCACCGGCGGCCTCACTCGCCCCACCGGCGCGGGCATCGGCCGCACCCGCGTGGCAGCGGACGCGATCGACCGGTACCTCGACCACCTCGCATCGGCGACCGCCGCGCCGCTGACCGGGCTCACCGTCGTCGTCGACTGCGCGCACGGAGCGGCATCGCGGGTCGCGCCGGCCGCGTACGAGGCGGCGGGCGCGACGGTGATCGCGATCAACGCCGACCCCGACGGACTGAACATCAACGACGAGTGCGGGTCGACGCACACCGAGGCGTTGCAGAAGGCCGTGCTCGAGCACGGCGCCGATCTCGGGCTCGCCCACGACGGCGACGCCGATCGGTGCCTGGCCGTCGATGCGTCGGGTGCTCTGGTCGACGGAGACGCGATCATGGCGGTGCTCGCCGTCGGGATGCGTGAGAGCGGCAGCCTCCACCGGAACACCCTCGTCGCGACGGTCATGAGCAACCTCGGACTGCATCTGGCGATGCGGGAGGCCGAGATCGACATCGTCACCGTCGGTGTCGGCGACCGCTACGTTCTCGAGGAGTTGAGGCGCGGTCGGTTCAGCCTCGGCGGTGAGCAGTCCGGGCACATCGTCTTCCCGGGCCACGGCACGACCGGTGACGGCGTCCTCACCGGCCTGCGACTCATGGAGAGGATGGCGACGACCGGCATCGCCCTGTCCGACCTGGCCGCGGTGATGCGTTCGTTGCCGCAGGTGCTGGTGAACGTGCCCGTCAGCGACAAGGCGACCGTCGCGGCGAGCCCCGCGGTCGCGCTGGCCGTCGAGGAGGCCGAACGTGAACTCGGCGGAGCCGGGCGGGTGCTGCTGCGTCCGTCCGGAACGGAGCAACTCGTGCGGGTGATGGTCGAAGCGGCCGACGACACCTGTGCACGCGCCCTCGCCGATCGTCTCGCGACCGTCGTCGCGGGGGTCTGAGCCGCCGCCGCGTGCCCACCGTCGCCCCGATCACCGGAATCCGGGCGGCGAGGGAACCGATCGCCTCCGTGCTGCGTCCAAGTCTGTGACGGTATCCACGACATGTGAGGGGCGGACATGACGCGATCGGGGAGAACACGACCGGACGGAACGCACGCGGAGGAGGTCCGGTTCGACGGCCCGGCGGTCTGTGCCGTCGCAGCGTGCCTGTCGTCCTCCGCGATCGCCGCGGAGGACGACACGCGAGCTCTCGGCACGGTGGAGTTCGGTGAGCACACGGTCGGCGTGCGGTACCGCACGCACGGATCCGCGATCGAACTCGGATATCTGGCGTTGCGGAGGTCCCTGGAGGAGTGGGCGGCCGGGGCGGAGATGCTGTCCGGCAGATTGGTCGCGGCCGGCTCCGACTACGCGCGGGCCGTCGACACCGCGGCCGAGGCGTTCGGGGCCGCAGGCGAACGGTGGATCCCGTGACTGTCCCCGATCGGTTGCTCGACGACGGAGCCCCGGGGTTGGAGTTCTTCGCGGCCTACCTGCCGTGTGTGCACAGGCTGGGGCGCGCCGGTCACATCTCGGTCGAGTTCCTGCGCGAACGCTACGACGAGCAGCGCGGCCTGGACACGGACGCACTCGCTGCGGATGTGCCCGTGCTGACGAGGTTGGCCGGCCGCCTCACAACGGTCGTCGACGAGCAGGCGCGCGGTGCCCGGTCCCTCGGTGAGGCATGGACCGGTGGTGTCGGTGCGGTCGCCCACCGGGACGTTGCGGACACGGTGCTGCGTGGGGAGTCGCTGACCGCGGCTGTGGGTGCCGTCGCCGCGGCGACGGCGGCCGCAGCCGACGGCATCGTCGCTGCGGTGGCCGAGAAATCCCGCGGCACGGCGGAGTTCACGGGGGCGACCGTCGACGGCCGGTCCGCCGCCGACGTCGACCTCATCATCTCGGGTGCCGAAGGGGTCGCCGACACCACGCACACCGGGACGCTCGCCCGGTGGTGTGCCGAATCAGGTGCGCCACCGGGCGGCACCGACACGGTGGAGGACTGGTGCCGATCGTGGCTTCGGGGGGTGTTCGAGCCGCAGTTCGAGGCGGCGCTCGACCGGTTCGTCGCGTTGTGCGACACCGCGGACGCCGCGGTGGTGGACCTTCTCGACGGGATGGTCCGCGCCTTCGGGGAGGTCGGCGAGCGATCGAACGATTCCGTACCGGCCGCGGATCCGAACCGGCCGCCGAACGCGACACTGCTCGGCGCACCGGAGCGATTCGGGGTACCCGCACCGGCCGCGGCGGTGGCTGCGGCGCGGGATCTCGTCGACGCCGGTCACGGACTGGCGGAGGCGGTGACGGGTCTCGCCGCGGCGGTCACCGACCTCGCTGCCGCGGCAGTACACGCCACAGCCGAGGGTATCGAGGCACTCGGGCCGGCCGAGGGTGCAGGGGCCGTCGGGCCGGCCGAGGGGCACGAGACCGCCGGGTCGGTGGACCGGTGCGGACCGGTCGGGGCCGAGCCGCCGACCGGCGGGGCCGTCGACGGCGGACCGCAGACGGAGCCGGAGCGGTCGTCGTCGGAGCCGGCATCCTCGGGTGAGGACACGGTGCCGAGAGGGTCCGTGGCGGTGCCCGAGGGGTCTGCGTCCGAGGGACATGTGCCCGCAGGCACCGTGACGGCGGAACCAGGCCACGCGGATGCCGCCCACCCGACGGTGCCCGATCCCGATCCCGAACCCGACGATGGTGTCGTGTTGGCGGAAGCCGGACCGTTGTGAGACTCCTAGCGGCTGAGAGTCTTCGTCAATCGGGTGCCGAAGTCGTCGTCGATCGATTCGAGATCGAGCATCGGTGACGACCCGGGGAACACCGTCTCGGGATCGGAGAAGTCCGCGTACGCCTTGTCGCCGGTGAGCCGGTGCAGCAGAAACCCGGTGAGCAGAGCCCTCGTACGTTGCTGGGTGCGGCGTTCGGCGCCACCGAATCCGAGTGCGCCGAGCAGACGACGTCCCTCGACCATCCCCTCGTCGTCGGCGTCGTCCACCATGCGGAGCGATGCGTCGCCGCCCCACGCGCGGGTGACGGCGACGGCGTCGCTGGTCATCGACCCCAGACTCTTCTCACCGACGAGGACGAGACCGGGCGCGTCGATGCGTGCGGCCGCCGCCGATGCGGGCGGGGACGTCGGTGAGGGGTACAGGGCAGCGACGGCCGCGACCTCCCGCCGTGCTGCGGCGAGCACGGCCGCGCCGGCCCCCATGCCGTGCCCCACGAGAGCGAGGCGATGTGAGTGCACGCTGATACGGCCGGTGCCGAGACGCACACCGGTGCACACGTCGAGCGCGGTGAGCAGATCGGCGGACAATCCGATCGCCGACGGAACCGGGCCGCGTTCGGTGTCGGGTGCGGCCACCACGATGCCCCAGGACGCGAGATGCTCGAACAACCCCGAATAGCGGGCGACGCCGGTCAGCCACCCGTGACCGAACGCCACGGCGGGCAGGTCGAAGCCCTCCGCGGGGGTGTGGACCACACCCGGGAGCCCGGCGAGCGCCAGGTCGCCTCGCAGCACGGTGTGCGGGCCGCGCAGGGTGAGCTTCTTGGCCAGGGATTTGGGGTTCGCCGCCACGGCGTGAACGTTAGCCGATCCCCGCCGGGGGCGGGCGGGGGAGTGCGGGGCGCGCCGCGGCGATCACGCGTTCCCACGGGTGCCGGTGAGTTGCCTACCACGCGTGGGCGGCAAGTACCCTGCTAACCATGTGCGGAATCGTGGGGTATGTCGGGCATCGCAGTGCTCTCGACGTCGTGGTGGAGGCGCTGCGGCGGATGGAGTACCGCGGGTACGACTCGGCCGGTATCGCCGTGCTCGACGGTGCGGGCGGGCTCGCAGTCGAACGCAAGGCCGGCCGGTTGGCGAACCTGGAGGCCGAACTCGACGAGGTCGGCCGGGAACGTTTCGCGGGCACCGCCGGGATGGGGCACACCCGCTGGGCCACCCACGGCCGGCCCACCGACCGCAACGCACATCCGCACCGTGACTCGAGTGGCCGCGTCGCCGTCGTACACAACGGAATCATCGAGAACTTCGCGCCGCTACGCGTCGAACTCGAGAAGGCCGGGACCGATCTGGTGTCCGACACCGACACCGAGGTGGCCGTGCATCTCGTCGCCCGCGCCTACTCCGAGGGACCGACCGCGGGCGACTTCGTCGAGAGCGTGCGCAGTGTGCTGCGTCGACTCGAGGGTGCATTCACTCTGGTGTTCACCCACGCCGATCACCCGGGCACGATCGTCGCGGCCCGCCGTTCGACGCCGCTCGTCGTCGGTGTCGGGGACGGTGAGATGTTCGTGGCCTCGGACGTCGCGGCGTTCATCGAGTTCACGCGCAACGCGGTCGAACTGGACCAGGATCAGGTCGTGGTGATCACGAAGGACTCCTACGAGGTCACCGACTTCGACGGCAACACCGGTGTGCCGACGCGGCCGTTCACGATCGACTGGGATCTCGCCGCCGCCGAGAAGGGCGGCCACGACTATTTCATGCTCAAGGAGATCGAGGAGCAGCCCGCCGCGGTCGCCGACACGCTGCGCGGCCATTTCGTCGACGGCCGGATCGTCCTCGACGAACAGCGCCTGTCCGATCAGGAACTCCGCGACATCGACAAGGTGTTCGTGGTCGCGTGTGGCAGTTCGTATCATTCCGGGCTGGTCGCCAAGTACGCGATCGAGCACTGGACGAGACTTCCCGTCGAGGTGGAACTCGCATCCGAGTTCCGTTACCGGGATCCGGTGCTCGACCGGTCGACGCTGGTCGTCGCGATCTCCCAGTCCGGGGAGACCGCCGACACCCTCGAGGCGGTCCGTCACGCCAAGGACCAGAAGGCCCGAGTGCTCGCGGTGTGCAACACCAACGGTGCTCAGATTCCCCGTGAGGCGGACGCGGTGCTCTACACCCGAACCGGCCCCGAGATCGGGGTTGCCTCCACGAAAGCGTTCCTCGCGCAGATGGCGGCCAATCTGCTGGTCGGGTTGGCGTTGGCGCAGGCCCGCGGTACCAAGTATCCCGACGAGGTGGCCCGCGAGTACGAGGATCTCGCCGCGATGCCCGACAAGATCGAACGGCTGCTCACCGGAATGGACCCGGTCCGCGCCCTCGCCCGGTCGCTCGCGTCGTCGCCGGCCGTCCTGTTCCTGGGGCGTCACGTCGGCTATCCCGTCGCGCTCGAAGGCGCACTCAAGCTCAAGGAACTCGCCTACATGCACGCCGAGGGTTTCGCGGCGGGAGAACTGAAGCACGGGCCGATCGCGTTGATCGAGGACGGACTGCCGGTGATCGTGGTGATGCCGTCTCCGAAGGGCCGCGCCGTGCTGCACAGCAAACTCCTGAGCAACATCCGCGAGATCCAGGCGCGCGGTGCCGTCACCGTCGTCATCGCCGAGGAGGGGGACGAGACGGTGCGGCCGTTCGCCGATCATCTCGTCGAGATCCCCAGCTCGCCGTCGCTGCTGCAACCGTTGCTGTCGACGGTGCCGCTGCAGGTGTTCGCCGCGGAGGTCGCGCAGCAACGCGGCTACGACGTCGACAAGCCGCGGAACCTCGCGAAGTCGGTCACGGTCGAATAGGAACGGCGACCGCGCGACGGCACTCGCGCGGGAACAGGCGGGAGGCCCGATGCGCAGCTACCACCGGTCCGACCGGGTCCGCGCCGCGGAGGCACCACTGCTCGCGGCGTTGCCCGACGGCACCCTCATGCGCCGCGCGGCGTACGGACTGGCGCGGGTGGTCGCGACGGAACTGGCCGCCCGCACCGGCGCGGTCGCGGGTCGGCGGGTGAGCCTGCTCGTCGGATCCGGCGACAACGGCGGCGACGCGTTGTGGGCGGGCGTGTTCCTCCGTCGACGCGGTGTCGCTGTCACCGCGCTGCTGCTCGATCCCGACCGGGCGCATCCCGCAGGTCTCGCGGCACTGCGTGCGGCAGGGGGACGGGTGCGAACAGCGACCGCCGGGAACCTCGGTGATCCCGACCTCGTGCTCGACGGCATCGTCGGGATCTCCGGCCGCGGCGCCCTGCGTCCCGCGGCGGCCGCGATCGTCGACGAGATCACCGCGCCGATCGTCGCGGTGGACACCCCGAGCGGTGTCGACCCGGACACCGGTGCCGTCGACGGCCCCGCGGTCACCGCGACCGTGACCGTCGCCTTCGGGGCTCTCAAACCGGTCCACGCGCTCGCCGCGGCGCGCTGCGGACGCATCGAGCTCGTCGACATCGGCCTCGACCTGCGGGAATCGGATCTGGTCGCCGCCGAACCCGCCGAGATCGGCGCGATCTGGCCGACCCCCGGCCCCGACGACGACAAGTACAGTCAGGGCGTCGTCGGTGTCGTCGCGGGCAGCGCCACCTACCCGGGGGCGGGTGTGCTCTGCACCGGCGCCGCGGTCGCGGCGACGTCCGGCATGGTGCGGTACGCGGGAACGGCTGCGGCGGAGGTGCTCGCTCGTCACCCCGAGGTGGTGGCCGCGACCTCGTTCGCCGCGGCCGGTCGCGCCCAGGCGTGGGTCGTCGGGCCCGGCTGGGGCACCGATCCGGCCGCAGCCCGAACCCTCGCCGCGGTGCTCGCCACGGACCTGCCCGTCCTCGTCGACGCCGACGGTCTCTCGCTGCTCGCCCGCGATCCCTCGCCGGTCCGCGGTCGCAGCGCTCCGACGCTGCTCACACCACATGCCGGCGAATTCGCGCGCCTGACCGGGCGAGCGCCGGGACCCGACCGGCTCGCCGCGGTGCGGCAACTCGCCGCGGATTGGGGGGTGCACGTGCTGCTCAAGGGCCGCGCGACCCTGATCGCCCGCCCGGACGGCCACGTGTTCGTCAACGATGCCGGCGGATCCTGGGCGTCGACGGCCGGTGCCGGTGATCTGCTGGCGGGCGTCGTGGGCGCGTTGATGTCCTCGGGGATGCCGGTGGATCTCGCGGCTGCGGCGGGGGCACGGGCACACGCACTCGCGGCGAATCTCGCCGCACACGACGGTGACGCGGCAGCCCCGGTATCGGCGAGCGCGATCCTCGCGCAGCTCCGCGCCGCCGTCCGGGCACTGCGTGCCCACGGATCCTGATCGGTTCCCAGGAGCCTGCCTGTCCTGACGAGACACCGGGTGCCGCATCTCGTCGACGGTGACCACCGTCCCGGTATGCCCGAATCGTGACCGGACACACCCCACCACCTCGTCCGCGCCGCTGGGCGCGGTGGCAGGATCGATTCACGTGACCACCGTCCAACGCACCGAGAACCAGTCCCGCCGCTCCCTTCCCCAGGCAGAGGCGGTGATCGATCTGGATGCGGTCGCCGACAATGTCCGCCGTCTCCGCGAGTACGCAGGTGATGCCGCGGTGATGGCCGTGGTCAAGGCGGACGCCTACAACCACGGTGCGGTCCCGGTCGCGCGCGCGGCCGTCGCCGCCGGCGCCCGCGAACTCGGTGTGACGACCCTCTCCGAGGCCCTGACCCTGCGGGCAGCGGGCATCGACGTGCCCGTGCTGTCGTGGTTGCACACCGTCGACGCCGACTTCGCACCGGCGATCGCCGCGGGCGTCGAACTCGGTGTGTCGTCACCGCGGCATCTCGCCGCGATCGTCGACGCGGCGAGGCAGGTCGGAACCACCGCGACGGTCAGCGCGAAGATCGACACGGGTCTGAACCGCAACGGGCTCGCACCCGACGAATGGCCGGTGTTCCTGCGCGAGCTGGGCCGGGCACAGGCGGAGGGCGCGGTGCGGTTGCGGGGTGCCTTCTCGCACCTCGCGTGCGCCGATGAACTCGGCCACCCGGAGACCGACGCGCAACGCGACCGGTTCGTCGAGGCGGTGGCCGATCTGCGTCGCAACGGCACAGCACCGGAGATCGTCCACATCGCGAATTCCGCGGCCACCCTCACCCGCCCTGACCTGCGATTCGACATGGTTCGCCCCGGAATCGCGATGTACGGGTTGACGCCGATCCCGGAGGAGGGCGATTTCGGATTCCGGCCGGCGATGACATTGCGGACGAGGGTGATTCTGGTGAAGAAGGTGACGGCAGGTTCCGGAGTGTCGTACGGGCACCGTTGGACGGCCCCGCGCGACACCGTGGTCGCGTTGCTGCCCATGGGATACGCGGACGGGATCCGTCGCAACCTCAGCGGCCGCATCGAGGTGCAGTTGGGTGGACGTCGCCGCACCCAGGTCGGTCGGATCTGCATGGACCAGGTGGTCGTCGATCTCGGACCGGACGGTGACGGAGTAAAGGAGGGCGACGAAGCGTTGTTCTTCGGTGACGGTCGCCGCGGCGAACCCGGCGCCCAGGACTGGGCGGACCTGCTCGACACGATCAACTACGAGGTCGTCACCGGGATCGGAGGACGGACCGTACGCACGTATGTCGGCGGAGAAGGAGGCGAGTTGCGATGACGATCCTCGGCCGGATGGGCATGCTGGGCACGAGCCTGATGACACTGGCGTCCTCCGCCGGGCTGTACGCGGTGCGCAGCGCCGGGATGCCGCCGGTGGAGCGCTACGTCGACGAGGATTTCGACGACATCCTGCGCCTACCCGTCCGCACGGTCCTCACCGACGACGGCGTACCGCTGACCGTCCGCGAATCCGGGCCGCGGACCGCGCCCCTGACCGTGATCTTCGTTCACGGCTACTGCCTGCGCATGCAGTCCTGGCACCTGCAGTACCGGCACCTGGTGGAACGCTGGGGTGGCGACGTGCGCACGGTGTTCTACGACCAGCGGGGGCACGGCGAATCCGGGATGCCCCGCTCCGCGTCGTGCACGATCGCGCAACTGGGCCGCGACCTGGGCCGGGTCGTGGACGAGACCGCGCCGCGCGGCCCCGTCGTCGTGGTCGGCCATTCGATGGGCGGGATGACTTCGATCGCGCTCGCTGCGCAGCGCCCCGATCTCTTCGACTCGCGGATCGTCGGCGTCGGGCTGTTGTCGACGACCGCGGCGGGACTCAGCCGCACCGGAATCGGCCGCAACCTCGACAACCCCGTCATCGATGCGTTCCGGTTCGCGGCACGCACGGCCCCCGGATTCGTGCAGTCCGCGCGCGGCATGGCCCGCGCCGTCGTGTCGCCGATCCTGCGGGCGGCGTCCTACGGCACCGTGGTCAGTCCCCGCCTCGTCGACCTGTCGAATCGCATGCTCGACGAGACATCCGTACTCACCATCGTGAACTTCCTGCGCACACTGGAGTTGCACGACGAGTCGGCCGCACTACCGGTGCTGGGGACGGTGCCCACACTGGTGTTGTGCGGTGACGCCGACATGGTCATTCCGTTCTCGAGCTCGGAAGAACTCGCGGCGGCGTTGCCCGGATGCGAGTTGAAGGCGGTGCGCGGTGCCGGGCACCTCGTGCAGTTCGAGTTCCCCGAGGTGGTCGACCGCGCGATCGACCGGCTCATCCAGCGCGGTTTCGCGCACGACGTAGCGACGAGGCGGGCGGCCATTGTCTGACGACCGGCACATCGAACTCCCCACCGTCGAGGACACCGAGGCGTTCGGTCGGCAACTCGCGGCAGACCTGCGGGCCGGCGACCTCGTCGTGCTCGACGGGCCGCTGGGCGCCGGCAAGACCGCGTTGACTCGCGGGATCGCCGCGGGTCTGGGTGTGCTGGGCAGGGTGACGTCCCCGACGTTCGTGATCGCCCGCGAGCACCGGCCCGGCGTCCGGGAGGGATCGGAGCCCGTCGGGTTGGTGCACGTCGACGCATACCGCCTCGGACACGGCCCGAACGCGCTCGACGAACTCGACGCGCTCGACCTCGACACCGATCTGACCGCGGCGGTCGTGGTCGTCGAGTGGGGCGAAGGACTCGTCGAGACCCTCACCGATCGCCACCTGCGGGTGCGCCTGCGCCGCGATCCCGAGTCCGACGTGCGCCGGGCGGACTGGGCCTGGATCGGCTGATCCCGGGGCGCGGAGTACCCTGGTACATCGTGCTCGTGCTCGCCGTCGATACCTCCACGCCCGTCGTGACCTCCGGTCTCGTCCGACTCGACGTCGCAGGGGGCGCCGAGGGGCGCTCCGGCCTCGACACGGTGGCCGCGCGCGTCACCGACAACCCGCGGGCCCACGCCGAGGTCCTCACCCCGCAGATCCTCGAGTGCCTCGCCGAGGCCGGATGCGGCCCCGCCGATCTCGACGCCGTCGTCGTGGGGGTGGGTCCCGGACCGTTCACCGGACTGCGCGTGGGGATGGCGACCGCCGCGGCGTTCGGCGATGCCCTGGGTGTGCCGGTGCACGGAGTGTGCAGCCTCGATGCGATCGCCGCCGACGTGCGCGCCGCCGCGCCCGCCGACGCGAACCTGCTCGTCGTCACGGATGCCCGGCGGCGCGAGGTGTACTTCGCCCGTTACGTCGGTGACATCCGCGTCGAGGGACCGGACGTGCGCAGACCCGCCGACGTTCCCGCGGCGCCGTCGGCGCGGGTCGCGGGATCACCCGTGCATGCCGCACTGTTCGAGCTTCCGTCCGTCGCGGTGCACACCCCCACCCCCGCGGGGCTCGTGGAGGTGGCCGCCGATGCGCTGCGTTCCGGTGTCGCGCCCGATCCGCTCGTGCCCCTGTACCTGCGCCGCCCGGATGCGGTCGAGACCGCGGATCGTCGCAGGTGAACGTGCATCTCACCGCGCTTCGGGCCGACGACGCCGACAGGTGCGCCGAGCTCGAACGGGTGCTCTTCCCCGGCGACGACCCGTGGAGTGCCGATGCCTTCCGGTCGGAGCTGGCGTCGCCGCACAACCACTACGTCGCTGCCCGTGACGAGGCGGGCACGCTGGTCGGATACGCGGGACTCGCGCGTCTGGGTACGGGTATCGATCCGGAGTCCGAGGTCCACACGATCGGTGTCGACCCGGCGGTGCGGCGCCGGGGTGTCGGCGGAATGCTGCTGGGCGAGTTGCTGAGCGTTGCGGACCGGTGGGGTGGACCGGTGTTCCTCGAGGTGCGCACCGACAACGACGCGGCGATCGGTCTCTATCGGCGAGAGGGTTTCGAGATCGTCGGAACCAGGAAGCGTTACTACCAGCCGAGCGGGGCGGATGCATTCACGATGCGCCGCCCGGATCGGCGAGAGGAGCCACGGCCGTGAACGCTGCGCCCATCGTGATGGGTATCGAGAGTTCGTGCGACGAGACGGGTGTCGGGATCGTCCGCCGGCTCGAGGACGGCTCCCTGGAACTGCTCGCCGACGAGGTGGCATCGAGCGTCGACGAACACGCCCGGTTCGGTGGGGTGGTCCCCGAGATCGCGTCGCGTGCGCATCTCGAGGCGATGGTGCCGACGATGCGCCGCGCACTGGCGTCCGCGGGAGTCGACAAGCCGGACGCCGTGTGTGTGACGATCGGTCCGGGTCTCGCCGGGGCGCTGCTCGTCGGGACGGCAGCCGCCAAGGCGTACGCCGCGGCCTGGGACGTTCCGTTCTACGCGATCAATCATCTGGCGGGGCACGTCGCGGTCGACACCCTCGAGCACGGACCGATGCCGCCGTGTGTGGCGCTGCTGGTCTCCGGTGGGCACACGCACCTGCTGCACGTCGAGGACATCGGCGGTCCGATCGTCGAACTCGGTACCACCGTCGACGACGCCGCCGGTGAGGCGTTCGACAAGGTTGCGCGTCTGCTCGGCCTGGGATACCCGGGTGGGCCGGAGATCGACCGTATCGCGCGGGAGGGGGACCGCACCGCGGTGGTGTTCCCGCGGGGGATGACGGGGCCGCGCGACGCCCGCCACGACTTCTCGTTCTCGGGCCTGAAGACTGCCGTGGCACGCTTCGTCGAGGCCCGCGAGCGGGCGGGGGAACCGGTGTCCGTCGCGGACGTGGCCGCCGGGTTCCAGGAAGCGGTCGCCGACGTGCTCACGATGAAGGCGGTGCGCGCGGCCCGCGATCTCGGTGTTCGGACGTTGGTTCTCGGCGGTGGCGCGACCGCGAATTCGCGGCTGCGTGAACTCGCCGAGGAACGGTGCGCCGAGGCGGGGATCACGCTGCGGGTGCCCCGCCGCCGGTTGTGCACCGACAACGGGGTGATGATCGCGGCCCTCGGAGCACACCTCATCGCGGGTGGGGCGCAGCCGTCACCGCTCACGGCGGGAACGGATCCCGGGCTGCCGGTGTCGATTCCGCAGGTGATCTGACCGGGGTCGGATCAACTTCCGTCGGCGGGTGCCGTCATGAGCGGCGGCTCGGCGGGAGCCGGCGACGACACCGCCGATCCGATCGTGGACGGTGCCGCACTCGGTGCCGCACTGGGTTCAGGGCTCGGTGAGGCGGTCGATTGCGGGGGTGCGATCTCGTTTCCGCCGGAGGAGTCCGGTGTGGTCGTCGCCGGGGGAGTCGTTTCGGGTTCGGTGGACGGATCCGGTGGTCCGGTCGGCTCCGGTTCGTCGGTCGGCTCCGGTTCGTCGGTCGGGTCGGGTTCGTCGGTCGGGTCCGTCGTCGGCGGGGGCCACGGCAGGTTGGTGAGGTCGGGCAGCGTCGGCTGCGTGGTCGACGATCCGTCCGGGGTGGACGATCCGGGATGGGGCCGGTGGTCCGTGGATTCGTCGACGTGCCCGGGTGTGGCCGGCACAGACAGGTCGGGCGTCGGAACCTGGTCGATCGGTGTCGGCGTCACCGTGGTGCGCGGGGTGGACCCGGTCGGCTCGGCAGTGGTGGTCGTCGTGGCCGGTGGCGGCATGGGCGTGCCGTCGAGGGAGTCGTCTCCGGTCTCGGTGGTGGCGACCGACTGCGGGTCGCCCGTCGGGATCCGGGTCGCCGTCGAGGATGCCGGATCCGGGGGATCTCCGGTGTCGACCGCGCCGCTCGTTCCCGCCGGGGCGACGGGCGTGACGGTGGTGTGCTGGGTGAGTCGTTCGGTCGCGAACCCGGCGAGGACGGCGCCGAGGACCAGGACGGTCGCGACCGCGCCGGACATCCGGCCGCCGGCGGTTCCCGTGCGAGGACGTGTCGAGCCGACGACGTATCCACCGAACCGGGCGGAACCGAGGTGCGGTGATTCGCAGAGCAGTGCCGCACCCTGGGCTGCGGCCGCAGCGGGTTCGGGGACGGTGACGACGGAGCCGTCGAAACCGTCGGTGAGCGCATCGGCGATCGAGGGGACGGCGGAGGCCCCGCCGACCAGCGCGAGGACAGACGGTCGGGGCGCTGCGTCGTCGCAGATCCGGCGGGCGAACGCGGCGGCGGTGTCGCCCAGGTCGGCCGTCAGATCCGCCACATCGGCCCGGGTGAGGGTGATGTGGGTGTCCGGTCCGCCCTCCACGATGTCGATGCGGGCGCTGTCGCCGGTGGTGAGAACCTCCTGGGCGCCCTGGCAGCGTGACGCGAGCAGGTCGGGATCGACGGGCATGCGCGTGCGCATACCGTCGGCGATGCCGCGGACGTGGTCGTAGATGCGTGCGCCGACGGCGTCGCCGCCGACTGCGTCGGTGCGCGAGGATCGCAGCACGGCGCCGCTGGATCGTTCGACGACGGAGACGGTGGTACCCGACGCTCCGACGTCGGCGATGGCCACGGTTCCGGCGTCGGCGCGCACCCCGACGGTGTGCAGGTAGGCGAGGACGGCGGTCGTCTCGGGCACCAACCGGACGAGGCGGCCCTTCCTCTGGGCCGCGCGGCGCACGGACTCGGCGTGTTCCTCGGTCCGGTAGGCCACCGTGATCGAGTCGGGGGTCCGGTCGCCGCCGACCTGGGTCGCCATCAGGTCGATGGCATCGAACACGAGATCGCCGGTCCTGCGGTGTTGATCGGGGTCGAGGGCGAGCCGGCGGTACTCGGACGTATGACCGGTGGGGGTCTCCGCGAGCAGGGCTGCGCCGACGCCCGAGGCGCCGACGGAGATACCCAGCGATGTTCGCATCGTTCACCTCCCGTGCGTGGGCCCGGTGACGTCGGGACGGCGCTGTCGCGACCCCGAGGTCACCGAATGGTCACGCTCTCGGTTTCCGTTATTGAACCGTAACATAGCGGCCCCGATCCGTGCTTTCCGTGTGTCAGCACCCGCAGCTCTTGAGCGCTGGCACTCGCATGTATAGAGTGCTAGTGACGCCGAACGCCGGCCCGGCACCCGCGACGACGGGACCGCGTGCGGAGTCACCGTGGTGACTGAACAACCCAGAGTCCGAGGACGACGAGAGCCTCGGACCCGAGAACCCCTGAAAGTGGAGGGCTCATCGTGGCGAGCGTGAACATCAAGCCGCTCGAGGACAAGATCCTCGTCCAGGCCAACGAGGCCGAGACGACGACTGCCTCCGGCCTGGTCATCCCGGATACGGCGAAGGAAAAGCCCCAGGAGGGCACCGTCGTCGCCGTCGGCCCGGGCCGCTGGGACGAGGATGGCGACAAGCGCATCCCGCTGGACGTCAAGGAAGGCGACGTCGTCATCTACAGCAAGTACGGCGGAACCGAGATCAAGTACGCCGGCGAGGAGTACCTGATCCTGTCGGCTCGCGACGTCCTGGCTGTCGTCGCCAAGTAGGCCGTAACCGTTCCGCCCCGGAGTTCCGACACGGACCCGGGGCGGAATGCGTTCGGCAACACCCGAGTCCAGGAGTAGTCGGAGAACATGTCCAAGCAAATCGAGTTCAACGAGACCGCACGTCGCGCCCTCGAACGCGGTGTCGACCAGCTCGCCGACGCCGTCAAGGTCACCCTCGGCCCCCGCGGGCGCCACGTGGTTCTCGCCAAGGCGTTCGGCGGACCCACCGTCACCAACGACGGTGTGAGCATCGCGCGTGAGATCGAGCTGGAGGATCCGTTCGAGAATCTCGGTGCGCAGCTGGTCAAGAGCGTCGCCACCAAGACCAACGACGTCGCCGGTGACGGCACCACCACCGCCACGGTGCTTGCCCAGGCCATCGTCAAGGGCGGACTGAAGAACGTCGCAGCCGGCGCCAACCCGATCGCGCTCGGCGTCGGTATCGCCAAGGGCGCCGAGGTCGTCTCCGAGGCGTTGCGCACCGCCGCGACCCCCGTCGAGGGCAAGACCGCGATCGCGCAGGTCGCGACCGTGTCCTCGCGCGACGAGGAGATCGGCGAGATGGTGGGCGAGGCACTCACCGTCGTCGGGGAGAACGGTGTCGTCACGATCGAGGAATCCTCGACCCTGCACACCGAGCTCGCGGTCACCGAGGGCGTCCAGTTCGACAAGGGCTACCTGTCGCCCTACTTCGTGACCGACGTCGACTCGCAGGAAGCCGTCCTCGAGGACGCGCAGGTCCTGCTGTACCGCGAGAAGATCAGCTCGCTGCCCGACTTCCTCCCGCTGCTCGAGAAGATCGCCGAGTCGGGCAAGCCCGTCCTCATCATCGCCGAGGACATCGAGGGCGAGCCCCTCTCGACGCTCGTGGTCAACGCCGTCCGGAAGACGCTCAAGGCCGTCGCGGTCAAGGCGCCGTTCTTCGGTGACCGCCGCAAGGCGTTCCTCGAGGACCTGGCCGTGGTCACCTCGGGCACGTTGATCAACTCGGATCTGGGGCTCAGCCTCAAGGAAGCGGGACTCGACCTGCTCGGCTCCGCGCGCCGGGTCGTCGTCACCAAGGACACCACGACGATCGTCGACGGTGCCGGCACCGTCGAGGACATCGAGGCGCGCGCCGCGCAGCTGCGTCGGGAGATCGAGGCGACCGATTCCGACTGGGATCGGGAGAAGCTCGAGGAACGGCTGGCCAAGCTCGCCGGCGGCGTCGCCGTCATCCGGGTCGGTGCGGCCACCGAGACGGACCTGAAGGAACGCAAGTTCCGGGTGGAGGACGCCGTGAGTGCCGCGAAGGCGGCTGTCGAGGAAGGCATCGTCCCCGGCGGCGGTTCCGCCCTCGTCCAGGCCTCGCGTGCCCTCGCGGACCTCGAGTCGTCGCTGTCGGGTGACGAGGCGACCGGTGTGGCCGTGCTGCGCACGGCGCTCACCGCGCCGCTGTACTGGATCGCGACCAACGCGGGTCTCGACGGCTCCGTCGTCGTCGACAAGGTCGGCGACGCGCCCCAGGGGCAGGGCTTCAACGCCGCGACCCTCACCTACGGCGATCTGGTCGCCGAGGGTGTCGTCGACCCGGTCAAGGTCACGCGGTCGGCCGTCGTGAACGCCGCGTCCGTCGCGCGCATGGTGCTCACCACCGAGAGCGCCGTCGTGGACAAGCCGGAAGAGGACGACGACGCCGCGCACGGCCACGGACACGCCCACTAGAGACGTGCCACCCCCGGTGGGCACAGCACCTCCGGGAGTGCACGAAGCCCCGCACGGACCGATCCGTGCGGGGCTTCGTCGGGTATCGGGGCAGGTCATCCCTGCGGTCCTCCTCCGCCGAGCAGCGTGAGCGGCTCGGCGGGGGAGGCGGGGACGGTCACACCGCCACCGCCCTCCGCCGGTGGTGGCGCGCGTACAACTCGCGTTCGGCTTCGGACATCCCACCCCAGATCCCGTACGGCTCGGCGACGCGCAGTGCGTGCTCGCGGCACTGCGCGAGAACCGGGCACGTCCGGCACAACTCCTTGGCGCGGCTCTCGCGCTGTGCCCGCGCGCGTCCGCGCTCGCCGTCCGGATGGAAGAACACCGAGGAGTCCACACCGCGACACTTGCCGTGCATCTGCCAGTCCCAGAGATCGGCGTTGGGGCCGGGGAGGTGGTGTGGTGCAGGCATGTGGCACTCCTTCGCAGCGTGCTCGCGTAACCGAAAGCGAGCGGACCGTCGACCGGAATGATCCCCCCGGCCGAACCGAACAAATTCAGCATCTCCACCGTAATTAGGGTCTCGATTTGCCGTCAATGCTTTCAGCCAGTGGCGAAGTCCATAACGGGGCGGGCAAGAATTAACGTCGTACCGGTTTACAACCTGCACCGACCGTGATTCCGTACGGCCGGGGGATCCGCGCATTCTGTGCCGGATGAATGCAGCGGTGCCATCCGATGCGTTCTACCTGCTGTTTCTGTGGATCGCGTGTCGTTCTGTCGACGGTGCCGCGAAGTCGTCACCGGGAGGGACGATATTCGTACATACAAACATCCTGTACGTAATTCACCTGTTGTTTCGGTGGATGTTCAATTCGCGAAACCCGGACCGGTTCCCGGATGGCGAGATAATTTGCCTACCCGGTGCGAAATAATGGTGGAACCGGATGTAACGGATGATGGCGTCGGTGCGATGATTTCGGGATGTCGATGTGTACCGGCCGAGAAACGGACATCGTCACCGGGTCGGGTGCCGATGCACCGGACGTGGTGGCGACCCTCGAATCCGCCGCCTTCGGATCCGTGCCGGGCCTGCGCGCCGTTCCGTGCGCGAGCGGTCCCTCCGCGCGGTGGCTCCGTGCGGTCGCGCTCGGTGGGCAGGGGCGATACGCCGCGGCCCGCGCCGAACTCGCTGAGATCCGGGGCATCACACGGGGCCGCGGGGTGTGGGCGTCGCTCGCGGCGAGCACCGAGGCGTCACTGCTCCGGCAACTGGGCGGGCACCGCGCCGCCGCGGTCCACGACGGCCGGGCGCTCGCGGCGATCACCGAGCACGCCCGGCACCGTGCCGGGCATCCGGGCGGGGGACACCTGGCCGTGGAGGCCGAGGCGGACGCCCTGACGGGTCTGGCGGCGGATGCGCTCGGCCGCGGCCGACTCGCACAGGCGCGGGCGCTCCTGGGGCGATGTGACGGGCTTCTCGCCGGTGCGGAGCGTGTGGTGCACGGCGACGTGTTCCTGCGGCAACGCATCCGCCTGTCGTGGGTGACGGCGGAGACCGCGCTGGCGGGCGGCGACTTCGGGACCGCCCGTGCGTTCGCGGCGCGTGCGGTGGACGACGCGCACCGCTTCGGCTCGGTACGTCACCTCGTCAAATCGGACCTGCTGCGTGCTGCTGCGGCGACCGGCGACAGCGACACGCTGGAGGCGCGGGAGCGGGCGCAGGACGTCTGCGAGCGGGCGGGCGAACACGGTCTCGTCCCGCTGCGATGGGCGGCCGCGATGCTTCTGACCGGGTTGGATGCCGGTCCGGGCGCCGTCGGGATCCGTGACGAATGTGCCGCGGCGGTCAAGCGCGGCGGTGGGGTCTTCGTGCCGCTGCACGGCTAGTGCGCCCATGCGCTCCGCGGGCGGTCGTGGCGGGTCGTTAGTCTGGGTGTGTTCCACCACCGGGTGGAAGCACTTCCGTGTGGAACGTGCCGTTTGTAACGCCAGGACTTGCGCATTCGATGACTGTTATGGGTGAGGAGTTGGACTCCGCCGTCGCTGCGGCTGCGCAGGGCGATCGGGCTGCTCTCGCTCGGGTACTTGCAAGTGTCCGGCCTCCGATCGTGCGGTATTGCCGGGCAAGGGTCGGTTCCGCGGAGCGCGGTCAGCTCTCCGCGGACGATGTGGCGCAGGAGGTGTGCCTGGCGGTGATGACGGCTCTGCCTCGATACCAGGACCAGGGACGGCCCTTCATGGCGTTCGTGTACGGCATCGCGGCACACAAGGTCGCCGACGCACATCGCAGCGCCGCGCGGAACCGGGCGGAACCGGTCGCGGACGTTCCCGACGTGATCTCGCTCGACGACAGCCCGGAGGAGCACGCGCTCAATTCCGAAGCGAGCCGGCAGATGAAGGACCTGCTCGGCACGTTGCCGGAGAAGCAACGCGAGATCCTGATCCTCCGGCTCGTGATGGGGCTGTCCGCGGAGGAGACCGCCGCCGCCGTCGGCAGCACGGCCGGCGCCATCCGGGTGGCTCAGCACCGTGCCATCGCGAAACTCAAGAAAGCTGTGACGGAAGAAGGTGAGCGACATGGGTAGGAGGCGTGACTCGGACGACTACTCTGCCGAGGGTCTTCCCGACGACGGCATGCCCGCCGACATCGCCGCCATCCGTCGCGACGACGCCCTCATCGATGCGATCGCCGGCGACGGTCCGGTCGAGACGCAGTCGAGCGAGGAGTACGAACTGGCCACGCTGCTGGCGGGCTGGCGCGCAGAGATCGTGTCCGAACCGCTGCCGGCGGGGCCCGACTTCGACGAGGTCGTCGCCGCGGTCAACCGCGAGATCGGAGCGCGTGACGCGCTCGCGACACGTCGCGGGTCGTCGTCGGCGCCGTTGCGTCTGCTGCGGCCTCTCGCGGGTGCGGCGGCGCTCGTCGCCGCAGCTCTCGGCGGTGCGGCCGTCTTCTCCTACAGCGCGGAGCCCGGCGACCCGTTGTGGGGCGTGAAATCGGTCGTGTTCAGCGAGCAAGCGGAATCGACCGTGGCGCGGATCGACACGACGTCGTCGTTGCAGCGCGCGGAGGAACTCATCGCATCCGGGGAGACCGCCGAAGCGCAGCAGTTGCTCGAGTCCGCCGAGGTCCGGTCGTCGGCGGTCACCGACGTCGGGCAACGCGACGAACTCGGCGACTGGTTGCGACGGCTCACCGAGGAACTGAACCGGGTGATCCCCACCGAACCGCCGCCGTTGCCGACCGAACTGCCGCTGGCCCCGCCGCCCGAGACCCCCGACACCACCGTCGTCCCCACGGAGCCGAGCCCGACGGCCCCGGTGACCACGACGCCGAGCCCGTCCCCCGACGCGACCACGGCGCCGTCGACGACCCCGGACCCGACGATCCTCGACGATCCCGGAACCGGGACCGGCACCCCGGAGCCGACAACGCCGACGTCTCCGACCTCGGCGCCGTCGACACCGAGCCCCACCGCCACGACACCGTCACCGGTGACCACGACGGCATCCGCACCGGCCACCGGTACCGAGACGACCACCACGAGCCAGGGTCTTCCCCAGGACGTGATGGAGGCGACCACCACCGGCGAGGCCTGAGCGTCTGCCGACCGGCGTGGCCAGAACATGAACGAGGGGGTCCGGCAACTGCCGGACCCCCTCGTTCATGTGGAGACGTCAGGAATCGAGACCGTACGGATCGGCCGGAAGCGCTTCGTTCATCGAGGCGTCGGCGTACCCGCGGCAGTAGTCCCACGTGACGTACGCGTCGGGCGACGGATCGAAGGCGGGTTCGTGCGGTCGTACCGTTCCGTCGACGAGCAACTGCAGCAGGTTGGCGCGGAGCATGTCCCAATCGTGGTAGTGCTCCTGATTGCAGTCCTCGCAGCACACCACGAGGCCGCGCACACCGCGAGGCGCCAGCAACGCCTCGTAGACCGCGAGGTCGGCGAGGTCTTCCTCGACCGCGAGTCTCTCGGCGGGATCCAGTGGTTGGCCCGGTTCGATCGCGTCCAGCGCCGCGGACGGATCGTCGGGATCTCCTGCGAACGGGTCCGGTGGCAGACCGGGGGGCAACTGATCACGCACGCCACCACGGTACGCAGGTCGAGGGGTTCTGCGCCAGCGGTCGAGGCAGGGACACGCCGACGCGATCGCGGAGCGGAGAGATTTTGCGCACCTCGAAGCGGCTGTGGCCGGGTAGTCGGCGGATCCGCCGACGCAAACCGATACCATGGACACCAGGCGGCTGTGCCTCCACGGCGCCGTCGTCCCCCACTTCCCGTTGCCGGACGGCCTCGAGTCCGTCCGCACCCATCGATCGTCACGGAGGGTCCGAACCGCATGAGTAGTACCGGAGGGCATGTGCACACCGGCGGTGACGACCCGAACAAGGTCGCGATGCTGGGATTGACCTTCGACGACGTGCTGCTGCTGCCGGCCGCGTCGGATGTCGTTCCGAACCGGGTCGACACCTCGACCCGCCTCACCCGCGACATCACCCTGCGGATCCCGCTCGTCAGCTCCGCGATGGACACCGTCACCGAGTCTCGGATGGCGATCGCGATGGCGCGTGCCGGTGGCATGGGTGTGCTGCACCGCAACATGGCGACCGAGACGCAGGCCGCGCAGGTCGAGACCGTCAAGCGCTCCGAGGCCGGCATGGTCACGGACCCGGTCACCTGCAAGCCGACCGATACGCTCGCCGAAGTCGACGCGATGTGCGCCCGGTTCCGCATCTCCGGACTGCCGGTCACCGACGCCGACGGTCAACTCGTCGGCATCATCACCAACCGCGACATGCGGTTCGAGGTCGACCAGAACCGCCCGGTCGCCGAGGTGATGACCAAGGCGCCGCTCGTGACGGCCAGCGAGGGGGTCACCGCGGAGGCCGCACTCGGGCTGTTGCGCCGCCACAAGATCGAGAAGCTGCCCATCGTCGACGGCCAGGGACGCCTCACCGGCCTGATCACGGTCAAGGACTTCGTCAAGACCGAGCAGCATCCGAACGCCACGAAGGACCGCGACGGCCGGCTCCTGGTCGGCGCCGCAGTCGGCGTCGGCGACGAGGCGTGGTCGCGCGCGATGACCCTCGCGGACGCCGGCGTCGACGTGCTCGTCGTGGACAGTGCCCACGGGCATTCGGCCGGTGTGCTGTCGATGATCGCCAAGCTCAAGGCCGAGATCGGTGATCGGGTGCAGATCATCGGCGGCAACGTCGCAACCCGCGCGGGCGCACTCGCCCTCATCGAGGCCGGTGTCGACGCGGTCAAGGTCGGCGTCGGGCCCGGCTCGATCTGCACGACCCGCGTCATCGCCGGTGTCGGTGCACCGCAGATCACGGCGATCCTCGAGGCGTCCGCCGCGGCGAAGGCCCACGGCGTCCCCGTGATCGCGGACGGTGGCCTGCAGTTCTCCGGCGACGTCGCCAAGGCGCTCGCCGCCGGTGCATCCGCGGCCATGCTCGGATCTCTGCTCGCGGGCACCGCGGAGTCTCCGGGTGAGCTGATCCTGGTCAACGGCAAGCAGTTCAAGAGCTACCGCGGCATGGGCTCGCTCGGCGCCATGCAGAGCCGCGGCGAGGCGAAGTCGTATTCCAAGGATCGTTACTTCCAGGACGACGTGTTGTCGGAGGACAAACTGGTGCCCGAGGGCATCGAGGGGCGGGTGCCGTTCCGCGGTCCGCTCCAACAGGTCACCCACCAGCTGATCGGTGGCCTGCGCGCGGCGATGGGTTACACGGGCTCGTCGACGATCGAGGAGCTGCACCACGCACAGTTCGTCCAGATCACCGCGGCGGGACTCAAGGAGAGCCACCCGCACGACATCACGATCACCGCGGAGGCGCCGAACTACGCGACCCGCTAGCGGTTGCGCGTTCGGTAGACCGTGGTCCCGTCCGGTTGCGGCGGGAACCGTCTTCTCACGAGAAAGGGGCGCGCGTGCGCGACCTCGTTGAAATCGGCATGGGCCGGACCGCCCGCCGCACGTACGAGCTGGACGACATCGACATCGTTCCGTCTCGCCGCACCCGGTCGTCGAAAGAGGTGTCGACCGCGTGGCAGATCGACGCCTACCGCTTCGACATCCCCGTGCTGGCACACCCGACCGATGCGCTGGTCTCGCCCGCGTTCGCGATCGAACTCGGCAAGGCCGGTGGCCTCGGCGTGATCAACGGTGAAGGTCTGTGGGGCCGGCACGCAGACGTCGACGCGGCGATCGCCCGGCTCATCGAGATCGCCGAAACCGATCCCGACCCCAACGCTTCGGTGGCGTATCTGCAGGAACTGCACGCTGCCCCGCTGCAGCCCGATCTGTTGGCCGCGGCCGTCGCGCAGGTCCGCGACGCCGGGGTGACGACGGCTGTGCGGGTGAGCCCGCAGAACGCCCGGGTGCTGACACCGGATCTCGTGCGTGCCGGCATCGACCTGCTGGTCATCCACGGAACGATCATCTCGGCCGAGCACGTCGCCCACGGCGACGACGAACCGCTCAATCTCAAGACGTTCATCTCCGAGTTGGATGTTCCCGTCATCGCCGGCGGTGTGAGCGACCACCGTACGGCCCTGCACCTGATGCGTACCGGTGCGGCGGGCGTGATCGTCGGATTCGGTTCGACGGCCGGGGCGACGACCACGAGCGCGTCGCTCGGTATCGGGGTGCCGATGGCCACGGCCATCGCCGATGCCGCGGCGGCCCGTCGGGACTACCTCGACGAGACGGGTGGACGGTACGTGCACGTCATCGCCGACGGTGACATCGAGACCTCGGGTGATCTGGCGAAGGCCATCGCGTGCGGTGCCGACGCCGCGGTGCTCGGCGCGCCGCTCGCGCTGGCCGAGGAAGCACCCGGCCGCGGCTGGTACTGGCCGTCGGCTGCCGCTCACCCGTCGCTGCCGCGTGGGGCGGTGCTGCAGGTGGAGGAGTTCGAGGACCGGGCGGGTCTGTCCCGCGTGCTGACCGGTCCGTCCGACGATCCGTACGGATCGTTGAACTTCGTGGGCGGTCTGCGCCGTGCGATGGCGAAGTCGGGCTACTCGGACCTGAAGGAGTTCCAGAAGGTCGGACTGTCGGTGCGTGCCTGACCCGTTCCGTCGTTCGTGGCCGGACATCCTCCCGTGACACCACGGGCAGGTGTCCGGCCACGCCCGTATTGCGTGACCTGGGGTTTCTGGTACCCGCAGTAGCAGTTGGGCATCCGGTGTAGGCAATGTCACATCGGGGGTGCATACTGACCGGTAACAATCGGCTCCGGCGGAGGTGCACCCATGGGCAAACGAGTCACGGACTACGACGTTCTGATCGTCGGGTCGGGTTTCGGTGGCAGCGTCACCGCGCTCCGACTCGTCGAGAAGGGGTACAAGGTCGGGGTGCTCGAAGCGGGCAGGCGCTTCGCCGACGCCGATTTCGCGAAGACCAGTTGGGATCTCGCGCGTTTCCTGTGGGCACCGAAACTCGGATGCTTCGGCATCCAGCGTGTGCATCTGCTGCGCGACTGCCTGATCCTCGCAGGGGCGGGGGTCGGCGGGGGCTCGCTCAACTACGCCAACACCCTGTACAAGCCGCCGGCGGCGTTCTTCGAGGACCGGCAGTGGGCGCACATCACCGACTGGCACGACGAACTGAGCCCCTTCTACGACCAGGCGCGGCGCATGCTCGGCGTCGTTCGGTACGAGCGCATGACCGCAGCCGACAAGATCATCGAGGAGGTCGCCGAGGACATGGGTGTCGGAGACACCTTCGTCAAGACACCGGTGGGTGTCTTCCTCGGTGAACCGGGACGTACGGTGCCCGACCCCTACTTCGGGGGAGTCGGGCCCGATCGTGCCGGGTGCATCGAATGCGGCGAATGCATGACGGGATGTCGTCACGGCGCGAAGAACACACTGATCAAGAACTATCTCGGGCTCGCGGAGAAGGCCGGCGTCGACATCCTTCCGCTCACCACCGTCACCGATCTGCGGGCGGTGCCGGACGGAAGCTGGGAGGTGTTCACCGAACGCACCGGCACGCGCCTGCGCAAGGGTCGGCGCATGCTCACGGCATCGCACGTGGTGCTCGCCGCCGGAACGTGGGGGACCCAGCATCTGCTGCACCACCTCAAGGACACGGGAGCCCTGCCGAAGCTGTCCGATCGGCTCGGCGAACTCACGCGCACGAACTCCGAGTCGATCGTCGGTGCCGGGAAGCTCACCGTCGATCCCGACATGGATCTGACCGAGGGCGTGGCGATCACGTCGTCCTTCCATCCCACTCCGGACACCCACATCGAGCCCGTCCGCTACGGCAGGGGTTCCAACGCGATGGGACTGCTGCAGACGTTGATGACCGACGGCGACGGTCCCGTTCCGCGGTGGGTGAAGTTCCTCGCCCAGGTGGCGAAGAATCCCGCACGGATGCTCCGGATGCTCTCGGTGAAGGACTGGAGCGAACGCACCATCATCGCGCTCGTCATGCAGAACCTCGACAACTCCATCACCACCTACACGAAGAAGGGCCTGTTCGGGCGACGGAAGGTCACCAGCAAGCAGGGGCACGGTGAACCCAACCCGACGTGGATTCCCGCCGGAAACGAGGCGACCCGCCGCATCGCGGACAAGATCGACGGCATCGCCGGTGGTACCTGGGGGGAGATCTTCAACATCCCGCTCACAGCGCACTTCCTCGGCGGTGTGGTCATCGGCACGGACCCCGAGCACGGCGTGATCGACCCCTACCATCGGGTCTTCGGGTATCCGACGCTGAGTGTCGTCGACGGGGCCGCAGTGTCTGCGAATCTGGGGGTCAACCCGTCGCTGACCATTGCGGCGCAGGCGGAACGTGCAGCATCGCTGTGGCCGAACAAGGGAGAGGACGACGTGCGCCCCGCCCAGGGCCGGCCCTACCGCAGGGTGCAGCCGGTCGCGCCCCGGAATCCGGTCGTGCCGGAAGGCGCCCCCGGTGCGCTGTCGCTGCCCATCGTCGAGGTCCGCGGTGGAGCCGAGATCGCCTGATCGCGACGACCCGGCCCGCTCCGGTCCGGGGGTGCGCGCAGACTAGACTGTCCGGGTGTCGCAAACCCAGCAGTCCCGGCCCGTCCTCGTCGTCGACTTCGGAGCCCAGTACGCGCAGCTGATCGCCCGCCGCGTACGTGAAGCGAAGGTGTACTCGGAAGTCGTCCCGCACACGATGAGTGTGGAGGAGATCGCGGCGAAGGAACCCCTCGCGGTGGTTCTGTCCGGTGGTCCGTCCAGCGTGTACGAGGACGGTGCCCCGCAGCTCGATCCGCGGCTCTTCGACCTCGACGTGCCGGTCTTCGGGATCTGCTACGGATTCCAGGCGATGGCGAAGGCGCTCGGCGGCACCGTCGCGCACACCGGTGGACGCGAGTACGGGCGCACCGACATGTCGGTGACCGGTGGGCTGCTGCACGACGGTCTGCCCGCGACGCAACCGGTGTGGATGAGCCACGGCGACGGCGTGACCGCCGCCCCCGAGGGATTCGAGGTGACCGCCAGCAGCGCGGGCGCACCCGTCGCCGCGTTCGAGAACCGTGCGCGTCGTCTCGCCGGCGTCCAGTACCACCCCGAGGTGCTCCATTCGCCCCACGGTCAGCAGGTCCTGAGCCGGTTCCTGCACGAGATCGCGGGTATCCCCGGCGCGTGGACCGCAGCCAACATCGCGGATGCGCTCATCGAACAGGTGCGCGAGCAGGTCGGCGACGGGCGCGCGATCTGCGGGCTGTCCGGCGGTGTCGATTCGGCGGTGGCGGCCGCGCTCGTGCAGCGTGCCATCGGAGACCGGTTGACCTGTGTGTTCGTCGACCACGGCCTGATGCGTGAGGGCGAGCGTCAGCAGGTCGAGCGGGACTTCGTCGCCGCGACCGGCGCGCGTCTGGTCACCGTCGACGCATCCGAGACCTTCCTGCGGGAACTCGCGGGAGTCACCGACCCCGAGACCAAGCGCAAGATCATCGGACGCGAGTTCATCCGTAGCTTCGAGGGCGCCGTCTCCGAGGTCCTCGGCGAAGGTGCGTCGAAGGGCGAGAAGGTCGAGTTCCTCGTGCAGGGAACCCTGTACCCCGACGTCGTCGAATCCGGTGGTGGTACGGGCACCGCCAACATCAAGAGTCACCACAACGTCGGTGGACTCCCCGAGGACCTGCAGTTCGACCTCGTCGAACCGCTGCGTCTGCTGTTCAAGGACGAGGTGCGTGCGGTGGGCCGCCAGCTCGGCCTGCCCGAGGAGATCGTCGGCCGGCAGCCGTTCCCCGGACCGGGCCTCGGCATCCGCATCATCGGCGAGGTCACCCGCGACCGGCTCGAGATTCTGCGGCACGCAGATTCGATCGCCCGTGAGGAACTGACCTCCGCGGGGCTCGACGGGCAGATCTGGCAGTGCCCGGTGGTGTTGCTCGCCGACGTCCGAAGCGTCGGCGTGCAGGGCGACGGCCGCACCTACGGCCACCCGATCGTGCTGCGCCCCGTCTCGAGCGAGGACGCGATGACCGCGGACTGGACCCGACTGCCGTACGAGACGCTGGAACGGATCTCCACCCGCATCACCAACGAGGTCGCCGATGTCAACCGCGTGGTGCTCGACGTGACGAGCAAGCCGCCGGGAACCATCGAGTGGGAGTGACGGCGCCGCACGCGCCGTGAACGACGGTGGCCCCGGAACCGCGGTTCCGGGGCCACCGTCGGCCGGGCGTGTCAGTTCCGGGATCGGCGTGCCGGGAGCAGCACGAGGACCGCGCCGATCACGATCGCACCTCCGACGAGGACCCACCCCATGTCGAGGGAGGTGAGGAACTCGACGGAGAACGGGCCGACGAGCGCCCAGCAACTCACGGCGAGAGCCACGATCGCCGAGAGCAGCAGCAGGATCGACGGTCCGCGCCCGGCACGACCACAGGTCTGTTCCGTATCGGTGTCGCCGGTCCCGGCCGCGGAGTCGAATGCGGGATCGAAGTCAGTCACGGTGCACCTCCGTGTTCGCGAAGTGGGTGTTCAGGTCGAGGGTCAGGACCGGTCCGTCGTCGGCGCCATCGGCGCCACCGTCGAATCCGTCCGCCGGGCACGGTGAGGCGAAGCGGCTCTCGCAGACGACGTCGACGTCCATGTTCGCGGGGAGCAGCACCTGGGTGTCGCCGAATCGCGTGTCGATCGCCACGGTGTGGTCCTCCGTCAGATCCAGATTGCGCAGATCCAGTTGGAGTTCACCGAACCGGACGTCGTACCGGGGCGAGAGTTCGGCGACGGTGAGCGGTGCGTGGTACTGGTCTCCGGAGGACGTGAAGTCGATCGGGCCGGCCAGCGAGGCGAGGACCACGAAACCGATCAGCGGCCCGGTCACCACCAGGAGGCCGAATCCGCGGTGCAGGAACGCGCCGACGAGCATTCCCAGCCCGATCACGGCGAGGGCGATCGCGCCGATACGAGCCGGGGTGAGCCATTCGGCCCCCGTGGCGACGGCCACGGTGCCGGCCGCCGCGGCGGCCAGTACCGCCAACCCGAGGACCGTCGTGGTCAATCGGGAGCGCTTCCGTTCGCCGGTCGCGGCGACCGCGGGTTCGTGGCGCGGAGCCGGCTCGGGCAGATCCCAGGCGAACGGTGCCACGCCCAGCGGATCCCAGGCGGGCGGAACCGGGGAGGCGGTGCTACCCGCGTCGGGTGTGGATGCGGACTCGGCGGTACCGGCGGGGGAGGCCGTGGTCGCGGTGTCGTCCTGCGACAGCGAGGTCGCGGTGTCGTCCTTCGACAGCGAGACCGCGCCGTCGTCCGACGCTCGGTCGTGCTGCCCCGGTCCGGTGTCGGCGACCGTCGCATCGGCGGTGGTGGTCGGCGCAGGCGCGAACCCGCCGGCGAACGGGTACTGCGCGAACGGTGTCGGAGGGAACACCCCCGGGGTGAACGTGTAGTCACCGGCGGGAGGGGGCAGGGTCGGGGGTTCGGGGCGACGCTGGTACAGCAGCCACCAGCCGCCGAGCATCAACACCATCCCGATGAACCCGGAACCACCCGACCCGAAGCCCACCGGGCCGACCGCGCTCGCCGAAATGGCCAGCGCGACCAGCAGCACGATCACCTTCGTGCTGGATTCGGAACTGTGACCGCGGCCGACGAGGGATTCGAGGGCGGACACCTGATCGCCGTGCCGGGTGAACAACACCCACGCCGCCAGATACAGGACCACACCTGCGCCGCCGAACAGGGCGGACACGACGAACGCGACCCGGACCAGGACCGGGTCGACTCCGTATCGCACACCGATGCCGGCGCACACCCCGGCGAGCGGGCCGTGCTCCGGCAGGCGCACCGGGCGTGTGCGCCACAGGTCCGTCAGCTGTTCGGGGAAGCTCCGAGTGTTCATGACATTCATCCTGTCGACGGGGATCGTTCCGCACATCAGGGACGAACCCTGAATTGGACGGTCTCGGGAAGGTCACGGAACTCAGGGTCCGACCCCGATGCCGCGTGGCGCGCACCGTGCCACTATCGAGGTGTGCAGCAGGTACCCGGACTTCCCGTGCCCGTCGACCGCCTCGAACGCAGGGTCGGCGGTCGGGTCGTGGGCGGCGTCGCCGGAGGCATCGCCGACCACTTCGACATCGATGCGACGAAGGTCCGGGTGGCGTTCACGGTGCTCGCAGCACTCGGTGGCCTGGGCATCGTGGCGTACGGGCTGCTGTGGATGTTCGTACCCCCGGGCATCGACACGGAGCGGCCGTCCGCCACGGAACGGCGCCGGGCCGTGGGACTGGCCGTCATGGGTGTCGCCCTCGCCGTCGGACTGTCGTGGTTGTTCAGCGGCGGCGCACTGTCGGTGGTCGGGCCGATCATCGCGGTCGCGATCGGCGCGGCGGTGGTGTGGCGCGAATTCGACTCCGAAGGACCACGTTCGGTCCTCGGGCTGCCCACCAACCCCACCGTCCTCACGTGGGCGCGGGTCCTCGGCGGTCTGACCCTCGTCGTGACGGGACTCGGTGTCGTGATGCTCGCCCAGGTCGACGTGGCGGCGTTGCGGTCGTCGCTGATCGCCGTCGTCGTGACCCTGCTCGGCGCCGCACTGCTGTCGGTGCCGCTGTGGATCCGGATGTGGCGGGCACTCGAGTCCGAGCGTGGCGCGCGGGTCCGCAACGAGGAACGCGAGGAGATCGCCTCGCACCTGCACGATTCGGTGCTGCAGACCCTTGCGCTGATCCAGAAGCAGGCGGAGGACCCGCACCAGGTGGTGCGGCTGGCCCGCAGCCAGGAACGCGAACTGCGTCGTTGGCTGTTCGGTGGCGACGAGACCGCCCGCGCCAGCCTCGCCGAGGCACTGCGCACCATCGCGGGAGAGGTGGAGGACCAGCACGGTATCTCGGTGGCGCCCGTCATCGTCGGTGATGTCGCCCCCGACGATGAGGACGTCACCGCGGAGGCGCTCACTGCGGTGCTCGGGGCGACCCGTGAATCCCTCGTCAATGCGGCGAAACATGCGGGGGTGGACAGTGTCGACCTGTTCGCGGAGGTGGAGCCGCACCGGTTGAGCGTGTTCGTCCGTGACCGCGGAGTCGGATTCGATCCGGAATCGGTCCCCGAGGACCGTCAGGGCCTGGCCCGGTCGGTGCGGGCGCGCGTCGAGCGGCGGGGTGGACGGGTCGTGGTGAAGGCGGCGCCGGGGAAGGGTACGGAGATCCGGATCCACATGCCGCGCGCCGGTGGCGAGGAGCCGTCGGCGTCGACCCTAGAGTGGGAGGTGACCGAGCCCCACCACGAGGAGCAGCCCCAGTGAGTTCGTCGGTGCCACCGTCCGTAGTCCCCGACCAGACCCGTCGTTTCCGAGTGTTCCTCGTCGACGACCACGCCGTGTTCCGGTCGGGTGTCCGCACCGAACTCGGCCGTGAGAACGACATGGACATCGTCGGTGAAGCCGGCACCGTCGCCGAGGCGGTCGCAGGCATCGACTCGTCGAAACCCGATGTGGTGCTGCTCGATGTGCACATGCCGGACGGCGGTGGTGTCGCGGTGCTCGGCCGGATCGAAACGGGGCCGGTGTGTCTGGCGTTGAGTGTGTCCGACGCGGCGGAGGATGTCATCGCAGTGATCCGTGCGGGCGCACGCGGGTACGTCACGAAGACGATCTCCGGCACCGACCTCGCCGATGCGGTGCGCCGCGTCGCCGGTGGCGACGCCGTGTTCAGTCCGCGGCTGGCCGGGTTCGTGCTGGATTCGTTCACCGGGCGGTCGACCGCACCCGAGCCACCCCTCGACCCCGAACTCGATTCGTTGACGCCGAGGGAACTCGAGGTGTTGCGTCTGCTCGCCCGTGGCTACACCTACCGGGAGATCGCCGACGAACTCTTCATCTCGGTCAAGACGGTCGAGACGCACGCGTCGAACGTGTTGCGCAAGACCCAGCAGTCCAATCGCAATGCCCTCACCCGGTGGGCGCACCGGCGCCGGATCGACTGACGGTTCGGGGGCGGGGGACGTCTGCGGGCACGGGTCTTTCAGGACACCAGGAAGGCGATGACGAGCGCCGCGACGAGCGCGACCACGAGCACCGCGATCATCGCGGCCATCGCCATCGGAGCGTAGGCGACGATCTTCTCCTGTGTCGTCGTCGCGGGACCGGAGGGGTGGAGGCGATCGAGCAGGCCGCCGAACCCGGAAGAAGGGGTCCGGCCGTCGGATCCGGACGCGGTGGGCAGTGGTCGGTCGACGAACGACGCGCGGGGCCTGCCCTGGTCCTCGAGCAGCCCGGAACGTTGCGCCCAGGAGGGGATCGTGCCGTCCTCGGACAGGATGGGCCTGCCGCGCAGGGTTGCGGAGTGACCCCCCGGGCCGAGGACGACGGCGGCGAGCCGATCGCGGGCCTGCGCCATGGTGGGACGTCGCGCCGGGTCGGGTTCGAGCATCGAGAGCAGTGCGTCGGTGAGGGAGCCGGTCTGTTTCGGCGGGATGATCTCGGCGCGGGCGACCCGGTGCAGGAGTGCGATGGAATCGCTCTCGAATCCGAACGGGGGCCGGCCTTCGATCGCGGTGTAGAGGGTGGCGCCGAGGGAGAACACGTCGCTGGCCTCGGTGGGGTCGTTGCCGCGGGCGACCTCGGGTGCGAAATAGGCGGGAGTGCCGACGATCACGCTCGACGGGTCGTTGTCGCCCTTGGCACGGGCGATACCGAAATCGCTGATCTTCACGACCCCGGTCTCGTGTCCGCGCTCGGCGACGAGGATGTTGCCGGGCTTGACGTCGCGGTGCACGATGCCGGCGGCGTGGGCGGCGGAGAGCGCGTCGGCGATGTCGGCGCCGATCTGCGCCACCACATAGGGCGAGAGGGTGTCGACGGCGTTCATGACCTGGGCGAGGCTGCGCGACGGCAGGTGCTCCATGACGAGCCACGGTTCGCCGTAGTGCAGTGCCACGTCGTACATGGAGATGGCGTGCTCGTGGGTGAGTTGAGCGGCGACCCGCCCCTCACGCAGTGCGCGGCGGCGGATCTCGTCGGCGACCTCGGGGGCGAGGTCGGCGGTGGAGATCACCTGCTTGACCGCCACGTCCCGGCCGAGCCTGGTGTCGCGGGCGAGCCACACGGCACCCATTCCCCCGCCACCGAGTTTGGAATCGAGTCGATAACGACCCGCCACCAGGTGGTCCGGTCCGACGACCCGTCCTTCTCGTTCCCGTTCAGACACCCTGACGAGGGTAATCGATCGGCGGTCCGGGCCTCGCCGGGTTCGCTGCGTGACGGTGCTCGCAGCGCTTGACGGTGGGTGCCCGGATCGGGTCTACTGAATGCGGTTCGAAAGAGTGTTCGAACAATTCTGGGCCGACGTCTTCCCCCTGGTCGGTCGGGCCGTGCGTGTCCACGGCCGGACGAAAGGCGAGGGGTGCATGTGGGTGAAGTGGCCGGACTCCCGGGTGATGGAGCGGACCGCACGCGGACGGAGCAGATCGAGTCGTTGCGCAGGCGCATGTCCGCCGTCTCGTCCGGGGTCGGCACATCGGCGTCCGACCCGGTGCGGATACCGGCCGAACGGTTGCTCCCGGTACCCGGGCCGCTCGCCGCTCTGCTCCCGCACGGCGGCCTCGTGCGAGGCACCGTCGTCTCCCTCTCCGGCGCGACATCGCTGCTGTCCGGACTGTTGGCATCGGTGACGGCGACGGGTGGGCATGCCGCGGTCGTCGGTCACCGGAGGCTGGGTCTGCTGGCCGCGGCCGAAATGGGGGCCCGACTGCCGCGTCTCGCGGTGATCGCCGATCCGGGCCCCGACCCGATCGAGGTGGCGGCGGTGCTGCTCGACGGCATGGACATGGTGGTCCTGGACCTGGAGGGAATCGTGGTCCCGCCGTCCCGGGCCCGCGTCGTCGCGGCCCGGGTCCGCAACAAAGGTGCGGTGCTCGTGGTCACCGGAGGTCGGTGGGACGGCGCGCATGTGGGGCTCGAGGCGCGGGTGGACGGATACCGCGGCCTGACCGGAGCGGGACGTGAGCGCCTGTGCGGAACACGCCTGTCGGTGCGGGCGCACGGGCGGGCGTTCGCACCGCGCACCGTCCACGTCGATGTGTGCGTCGAACGCGACAGCGTGACATGGGTGCCGGATACCCGGCCCCACAACGGAGTTCCGGACCTGGAAGTGGTGCGGTGAGCGGGGAGGGGGCCGTGCGTGTCGTCGCGGTGTGGTGCCCGGACTGGCCGGCGGTCGCGGCGGCCACGGCGGCGGATCTCCCGGCGACCACACCGGTCGCGGTGGTCGCCGCGAACCGGGTGGTCGCGTGCACGGCACCCGCGAGGGCGGCGGGGGTCCGGCGCGGGTCGCGGCGACGAGAAGCGCAGGGTCGGTGTCCCGAACTGCATGTGACGCAGGACGACCCGGACAGGGATGCATATCTGTTCGAGCCGGTGGTGGCGGCGATCGATGCGGCTGCCCCGGGAGTGGAGGTGCTGCGCCCGGGGCTCGTCGTGCTCGCCGCGCGAGGAGTGGTGCGCTGGTTCGGTTCGGAGGAGGTCGCTGCGGAACGACTCGTCGACGAGGTGGCCTCGGTCGGCGTCGAGTGTCAGGTGGGGATCGCCGACGAACTCTCCGCCGCGGTGCTCGCTGCACGCAGAGCGGCGTTGGTTCCGCGGGGCATGTCGCGTGAGTTCCTTGCGCAGCTACCGATCTCGGAGCTGTCCGTGGAACCGGCCCTGGCGTCGGCGGACCGCGCGGAACTGGTGGACCTGCTGCGCCGGCTCGGGATCCGCACCATCGGCGCATTCGCCGAACTGTCCCCGGCCGATGTGATGTCCCGGTTCGGGGCCGATGCCACCCTCGCACACCGATGTGCGAGGGGGCTTCCGGAACGTCCGCCGTCGGCGCGACCGGTGCCGCCCGACCTCGCGGTGGACCATCGGTGCGACCCGCCCGTCGACCGGGTCGACACCGCGGCGTTCGTCGGGCGTGCGCTCGCAGAACAACTGCATGTGCGCCTGGCCGCGGTCGGAGCGGCGTGCACCCGTCTGCTGGTGCGCGCGCGTACGGGCAACGGGGAGGAATCGGTCCGGACGTGGCGTGTCGCCGAACCGCTGACGCCGGAGGGGACGGCCGACAGGGTTCGGTGGCAGCTCGACGGATGGCTCACCGGACGCAGCGCCGACAGGCCCACCTCGGGAATCACGTCCGTGCTTCTCGAACCGGTCGAGGTCGTGACGGCCGGTGCCCTGCAGCCGGGGTTGTGGGGCGACGTCGGCGCCGGTGACGATCGGGCACGGCGTGCGTTGGTCCGGGTCCAGGGTCTGCTGGGCGGGGACGCCGTGCGAGTGGGAGCACTCGACGGAGGGCGCGGCCCTCTCGAACGGATCGTCTTCGTGCCGGTGGGGGAGAAGCCGCTCCCCGGAAGGGATCCCGACGCGCCGTGGCCGGGCCGGCTGCCGCCGCCCGCCCCGCCGATGGTGTTCCACGTCCCTCCGCCCGTCGCCCTCGACGACGATGTGGGTGATGCGGTGATCGTCACCGAACGCGGTCTGCTCAGCGGACGTCCGACGTGGCTGCGATGGGGAAGTCGCAGGTGGTCGGTGTCCGGATGGGCCGGTCCGTGGCCGGTGGACGAGTACTGGTGGGATCCGGACACGACTCGCACGGTCGCGCGGTTGCAGGTGCTGCTCGACGGAGCGAGGGCTCTGCTGATCGTCGGGGGAACGGACGGCTGGCGGGTCGAGGGTGTGTACGACTGACCTAGGCTGGTCACCCGTGGAGACATCAGTGTCGACGACAGCCCCGAACGGGGTCGCGATCGCCTACCGGGACACGTCGCCGATCGTGATGCGCGACGACGTTCCCGTCGTGCTCGTCCACGGGATGGGCGGCGACGGGCGTACCTGGGCGGGGTTCGCTCGGCGTCTCGTTCGCGCAGGCCGACGCGTGATCACCGTCGATCTGCGCGGGCACGGAGCCAGCGCACGTGCCGCGTCGTACCGGTTCGAGGAGTTCGCCGCCGACATCGCCGGAGTGTGCGGGCACCTCGGTGCCGATGAGATCGACCTGGTGGGACACTCGCTCGGTGGGCGCACGGGTTCGCTGGTGGCGCAACGCCATCCCGGGCTCGTGCGGCGTCTCGTGCTGGAGGAGGTGCCGTTGCCCCTGCGTGAGGGTGATCCTGTTCCCGAGGTCCCCGCGCATCGCCCCACACCCGCGGAGTTGTGGCACGCCGCCACCAGCATGATCCGCAGTCCGAGAGCGGTGTTCGCGTTCGACCGGTCCATGACGGAGGACGTCGTCGCCGAGTTCCGCACCCCGGACCCTTCCTGGTGGCAGAGGCTTCCGGCGATGGACACACCGACGTTGTTGTTGCGCGGGCTACGGCACGGAAGCATGGTCGATCCGCATCTGCTCGAGTCCGCCGTCGCATTGCTTCCCCGCAGCGAGGTGCGGGAGGTCCACTGCGGACACAGCATCCACCGCGACCGGTCCGACGACTTCGCCGCGGAAGTCCTGCCGTTCCTCATGTCCTGACGTCGGCGTCCCCCCTCCGGACACACCCCGCTCGGCTGGAGGGAGGTGCGTGGCTCGGTGACCTTCCCGCCGCCGCGTGGTCGCGTGCCGAGCGCTGACCTACGATCGGGGCATGACGATGTCTCCGCCCGACCGCCGCCTCGTCGCGACGACCGCATTGTTCGTGCTCTCGCAGGTGAACATCGCGCGGGTTCTCGGATCCACGGCCCCGACCGTCGGTGCGGTGCAGACGACGTTCTCGGAGTCGAGATACCGCCGGATCCTCGACAATCTCGGTCCCGAAGACCTCGCCCGCTACCGGGAGCACTACTACTGGGACATGGTGCATCCGCTGACGTTCGCGACCGCGTTGCGCGCGGGCGCAAGGGCACTCGACCATCATCGTCCGCTGTCGCCGCTCGTGCGGCGCGTCCTGCTGACCGCGCCGGTGGTCGCCGCTGCGGGCGACTACGCCGAGAACGTCACCGGACTGTATCTGCTCGACCATCGCGACCGTATCGACGACACCGTCGTCCGTGCCGCGTCGACGATCAGCGTCACCAAGTGGGTGCTCGCGCTGGGGTGTCTGGCGTATCTGTCGCAGGGCTTCGGCAGGATCTGGGCCGGTGCGGCGGTGCGGCGGCTTCGCAGCCGGCGCTGAGCGGGGTCGATGTGCCCCGGGTGTCCGACCCACGTCAGAATGGGCCCGTGACCGCCACCGAGACGACCTGCTCTGTGTTGTCCGCTGCCGACGAACCGCTGGCAGGTACCGCCGCGACAGCCCGCGGATACGTGTGTGCGGAGGTTCCGTCCGGGTGGGGACGGGACGTGCTCGACGGCACCGCGCTCGGTTCGGAACTGTCGGCGGAGTTGTCTGCCCGCGCCGATGCCGCCGATGTACGGATCCTGTTCGTCCGGCGCCCCGGCCGCGACACCGCCGGTCCGACCCGCACGGTACTGATCGCCCGTACCGACCCGGACGCGACGTGGTGCGAGCGCCTCGCGATCACCGATCCCGTCGAACTGCTCGACATCGTGCCCGAGGCGGCTGCGGGACCGGCGCCCCGGCTCGGAGATCCGGTGACCGACCCCGTCGCGCTGGTGTGCGCGCACGGTCGACGCGATCGCTGCTGCGCGGTGGAGGGGCGCCCTGTCGCTGCCTCGCTGAAACAGGAGTTCGGCGACGCGGTCTGGGAGTGTTCGCACACCGGGGGCCACCGATTCGCACCGTCGATGATCCTGTTGCCCACCGGCTTCACCTACGGTCGTCTGGATCCGCAGAGCAGCGCCGCCGCGCTGCGGGCAGCGGCTCGCGGTGAGGTGTACCGACAGGGGTTGCGGGGGCGCAGCACGTGGACGGCGGCCGGACAGGCCGCGGAGATCGCGGTGCGCGACATGTGCGGCGACATCGATGCAGACAGCCTGATCGTCGACGAGTCCGCCGTCGATCCGCTCGTGCGTCACCGTGACGGACGAGCGTGGCGCGTCACGGTCGAGACACGTGAGCTTCCGGCGCGGCCGGCCAGTTGCGGGGCCGCGCCGAAACCGGTGCATCCGGTGGTGGTGACGGCGGTCGCCGCGCTGTAGCAACCGTCGGCGTCGCCCGGATCAGCTGTGCACGATCACCAGTGCACGCCGGGTATCCATCGGGTGAGCCGCCGCAGGGGCTCGGGCGCGGGCAGGACGGTCGGCCCGGTCGCGCGGCGCGGCGGTGCGGGCGTGTTCCGGGCACCGTCGGCTGTCGGGTCGCTGCCGCGGGCGGCCGTGGAATCACCGGATGCGCGGTACAACCGCGATCGCATCCGGTCGGCGATGCGGGGAATCAGCAGGTTGCCGAACTCGGCGAGCGTGCCGATCGGTACGTCGATCAACCGGGGACGGTCGACGAGTGCACGCACGATCAGCGCGGCCGCCTGCTCGGGTGTCGCGACCCGCGCGTCGGTGTATTCCTCGGTGGGGGCGATCATCGGGGTGCGCACGAGCGGCATCCGCACCGTGGTGAACGTGATTCCGTCCGCGAGGGTCTCGCCGGCCGCCACGTCCGCGAAACCCTCGAGCGCCGCCTTCGATGCGACGTACGCGGCGAAGCGGGGAGTGCGTGCCGGGACGCTGGCCGTGCTGATGTTGACGATGTGCCCGGATCCGCGGGCGCGCATGTGTGGGAGCAGCGCGAGGGTCAGGCTCACTGCACCGAAGTAGTTCACCGCCATGGTCCGCTCGAAGTCGTGCAGCCGGTCCGTCGAGTGGTACAGACTGCGCCGGATGGACCGGCCGGCGTTGTTGACGAGCATGTCGACGTGGTCGTGGCCGGTGAGGATCGTCTCCACGGTCTGCGCGACCGACCGGGGGTCGGTGATGTCGCACGGATACGGGTGTGCCCGCCCGCCGGTCGCGCGGATCTGTGCGGCGACGATGTCGAGTTCGTCGGCGCGGCGCGCCAGGAGCAGTACCGTTGCGCCCTCGTCGGCCAGTGCGAGCGCCGTCGCCCGGCCGATTCCGGACGACGCGCCGGTCACGAGGATGTGTCGGCCGAGCAGGGGCCGGGTCGTGCGCTGCCCGTGCGCGAACAGGCGGTCGAGAACGCGCCGACCGGGGAACCCGATCGTGTCGGTCGTCGGAAGGCGAACCATGCGCTGAACTTACCCTGGAGTAAGGAAGTGTGCCAGGGTATCCGGCGACGTCGGATCAGTGACCGAGCCCGACCTTCTCGTGGACCCGCTTCATCCACTGCGGCGCCCACCAGTTGGCCTCGCCCATGAGTTTGACGAGTGCGGGCACCAGCAACATCCGCACGATGGTCGCGTCGATGACCAACGCCACGATCATCCCGACACCGAGGAACCGCATGATCGACAGACCCGAGATCGTGAATGCGCCGGTGACCACGATGAGCAGCAGTGCCGCGGCCGTGACGACACGGCCCGTGCGGGCGATGCCGAATTCGACGGCCTGATCGGTGGTGGCCCCGGCCGCACGTGCCTCCACCATCCGCGACATCAGGAACACCTCGTAGTCGGTCGACAGGCCGAACACGACCGCCAGGATCAGCACCACGAACGTGGGCTCCATCGGGCTGGGCGTCACGTCGAGCCACGACGCGCCGTGCCCGAGCTGGAACACCCACGTGAGCACCCCGAACGTGGCGGCGAGGCTCAGCCCGGCCATGAGCACGGCCTTGATCGGAAGCGCCACCGATCCGAACGCGAGGAACAGCAGGATCAGGGTGGACACCACCATGATCGCCACCATCCACGGCAGCGCGTCGGTCACCGCGGCGTTCGCGTCGTCGACGAGGGCCCGGCTGCCACCGACCAACACGTCGGCGCCGTCCGGTGCGGTCATCGCACGCAACTCGCCGGTGATCTCGCCGGCGCGATCGGTGCCGTCGACACCCTGCTCGTACAGGGCCTGCAGCACCACCACGTCGTTCTGCTGACCGACGGTGACCGTCTGCGAGATTCCTGCCACCGCTGTGGCCTCACGGGACACCTCGCGGACCGCGTCGGTGCTCGGGACCTGTCCGTCCTCGCCCTGCACGACGATCGTCGCGCCGTTGCCCGTGCTCGGGAAGTCGTCGACCAGCTTCTGTGTCGCTGCCCGTGCGGGGCTGTCGGAGGGCAACGACGTGTACTCCACCTCCCCGAAGCCCGCCTTCAGGACGGGTGTCGCGACCAACAGCAGACCCGCGATGATGACGACAGAGATCGTCACGGGACGTCGCACGACCTTACGGACGAGTCCACCCCAGAACCGCTGGGCGCGTTCCTCGCTGCGGGCGGACGCTTCCCGGTTCCAGGTCCACGCATCGATGCGATGTCCGAGAATCGCGAGCACGGCGGGCACTGCGGTCAGCGACAGGACGGCTGCGCTGAACACGGACGCCATCGCGCCGAGGCCGAGCGAGCGCAGGACCGCCTGCGGGAACACCAACATGCCCGCGAACGCGCAGATCAGCAGGGCGGCGGAGAACATCACGGTGCGTCCGGCGGTGAGCATCGTGCGGACCGTCGCGGTGCGTGGATCCGACCCGGAGCGCAGTTCCTCGCGATATCGGCTGACGATGAACAGGCCGTAGTCGATGGCCAGACCCAATCCGATCAGCGAAGTGATGTTCAGCGCGTAGGACGACACCTCGGTGACCGTGGAGAGCGCCCGCAACGTCGCGAGGGACGAGAAGATCGCGAGGATGCCGACGAAGACGGGGACGGCGGCGGCGACCACCCCGCCGAAGATGACCACGAGCAGGACGAGGGTCACCGGGATCGCGACCGCCTCCGCTTTGATGAGGTCGCGCTCGAGGGTGTGGGTGAACTCGAGGGACACCACGGTGTTACCCGCGAACTGTGAGTCGACGCCGGGAACCTCCAGCGAATCGAGCACGGACGAGAAGTTCGCGTTCGTCGCACCGGAGCCGGTGCCGAGCACGATGGAAGCGGCCACACTGCGTCGATCGGCGGAGACCAGCATCTGGTTCATCGGTGGTGGAGCGGTCCAGTACGTGCTGATCGACTCGGACGGCCACTGTTCGTCGAACCGGGCGAGAGTGCTCTCGACGTCGGAGCGGATGTCGTCGATCGTTCCGCCGTCGGGAGCGGTGTACAGCGCGATGATGTCGGCACTCTGCGATCCGAAATTGTCGTAGACGATCTGCTGGACCTTCATGGCCTCGCTGCCCTCGACGTAGTAGCCGGCGCTCGACAACTTGCCGAACACACCGACACCCCATACGCCGGCGGCGAGCACCACGAGCAGCACGATCGTCAGCACCCATCGGCTTCGAGTGACGACGATGTGTGCCCAGCTGTTCATGATCGACTCCCGGTTCCGTTGCAAATGCCGAAGGGCACTCTAACGGTGCGTCGGGACGCAGCCGTCGTCGCCGTACACGCGACCGAAGTCGGGCGGGAGGGGAGCGGAAGAAGAGCGGACCGACGCGCCGGATGCCTCACGGCACGTGGCGCAACGTGGCTCCAGCCGGACGGTATTCCACGAAGGCATATTCTCAATGGCTCCGGGGCGTACGCGACGCGCCGATCCACACTCCACAACGGAACGGACCGCGGATACATTCCCTCGACCCATCGCCGTGACCGGAATCACCCTCCGTGCGTGTGGCCCCCGCGACCCGGCGCGGTCGCCGACCCACCGGAAAGGGTGGTCTCGTCGGGCCCGACCACCGTGAACTGCCCCATCATCCCGTTGTCCTCGTGCCGCAGCAGGTGACAGTGGTACATGTACGGCACAGACGTGTCGACGGGTTCGTCGTCGGGGAGGTCGTCGAACCGCAGCAGCAGCCGCGCGGTCGCGCCCGGCGGCACGTACACCGTGTCCTTCCTTCCGGCCAGCGAGGGATGCCCGTCGGGCAGTCCCGTCATCGAGAGGACTCGGAACTGTACGTCGTGGACGTGGAAGTTGTGCACCGAGCCACTCGCGTTGCGCACCTCCCACAGTTCGGTCGTGCCGGCGACGACGACCTCGTCGATGCGTTCCATGTCCATCTCACGGTTGTTGATGGTCCTGGTGCTCGTCAGGTCGAACGTGCGGGTGTTCGTGGGTTCGCCGGGGTCGACGAAGGTCGTCAACCGGTCGGGCACCGGCGGGGACGGAGTCAGCGTGTCGGCCGCGCGCAGTTCGAGAATGTCGAGACGGTCGTCGCCGCCCGCGAAACGGGTCTGCCAGAAGTCCGCGCGCAGATCCGGCGAGGTACTGCGCAGAACCGTGTCCGTTCCGGCGGGGATCGCGACGACGATCTCCGCTCGTTCCCCCGGCGACAACTGCACGCTGCGCGTCGTCACCGGCCGTTCGAGCAGACCCCCGTCCGTTCCCACCAGGTCGAACGACAGCCCGGTGGAGAAGGAGAAATTGTAGATGCGCGCGTTCGACCCGTTGAGCAGTCGCAATCGGGTCCGTTCGCCGGTCACCTCGAGATACGGCCCCGGTGTGCCGTTGACCAGGATTTCGTCTCCCAGGACGCCGACGTCCGTGAACATCGCACCGTCGGTGTCGAGCTGGTCGCCGTCGAACTTCTTGTCCTGCACGATCAGCGGAATGTCGTCGACACCGTACTCGTGGGGAAGGGCTGCGCTGTCGGGATCATCGATGAGGAACATTCCGGCCAGGCCTCGGTACACGTGCTCGGCCGTCGACCCGTGCAGATGCGGGTGGTACCAGAGCGACGCCGCCGGTTGGTCGATCGTCCAGTGCGGGGACCAGGTCTCGTCCGGTTCGATGCGCTGGTGCGGGCCACCGTCCATCACCGCGGGCAGATGCATCCCGTGCCAGTGGAGGGTGCTGGTCTCACCGAGCCTGTTGGTGACGTTCACGCGGACGCGTTCGCCCCGGTCGGCGCGCAGTGTGGGGCCGAGGTGATCACCGTCGATACCCCAGGTGCGGGTGCCCGGACCGTGCCCGAGGTCGGAGGTGCCCTGCCGCATGGTCAGGTCGAAGACGCGGGTGCCGTCCTCGTCGAGGGTGCTCGCGGCGAGCGGGGGGATGGCCAGTGGGCGGTCGAATACCGTCTTCCCGGTCGTATCGATCACCGTGTTGTTCCATGCGTACACGCCGATGCCCGCGACGGCGATCACGAGGATCGCCCCCACCGCGAACAGGGCCGTGACGAGTCGTACCAGATGTTTCACACCGACGATCGTTGCCCGCCGCAGCCGTCGGCGCCTCCGGCGTCACACCTGATTTCTGGATGGGGGTCAACCCTGAATCCCGATAGTGTCACGGTCATGCGCATTCATCTCGGACCGGAGCAGAACGACCACCTCGTGCGTGCGATCGCCGACGGGGGTGGTGCCCTCGCCGACCTCGACGACGCCGAGGCTCTCGTGTGGGACGGCGGGCCCGACGGCTTCCCGGACCTTCCGGATCGCATCCGATGGGTGCAACTCACCTACGCGGGAATCGAACCGTTCTTCCGCGCCGGGCTGATCGACGGCAAGCGGATCTGGGCGAATGCGTCCGGCGTGTACGCCGACAACGTCGCCGAGTACGCGGTCGGCGGGCTGCTCGTCGGGGTGCGTCAGTTCCATTCGTCGCTCGCCGCCCGAGGTTGGCGCAAGGACGAGATCGACCCGCGGGTGCGGCCCCTGCACGGGTCGACGGTCGCGATCGTCGGGTGCGGTGGAATCGGTCGGGCGATGATTCCGCGTCTGCACGCGTTCGGTGTCGACGTGGTCGCGGTGAACCGTTCGGGTCGTCCCGTCGACGGTGCGACGATCACCCTGCCTTCGGCGCGCACCGGTGAGGTGTGGTCGATGGCGGACCACTTCGTGATCGCGGCGCCGGCCACGGCCGACACGGACCGACTCGTCGACGCCGACGTCCTCGCAGCGATGCCCGACACCGCGTGGCTGGTGAACGTGGCCCGCGGCAATCTCGTCGACACCGACGCGCTCGTCGACGCGCTGCGGGCCGGACGGATCGCGGGCGCCGTCCTCGACGTCACCGATCCCGAGCCGCTTCCTGACGGGCATCCGCTGTGGGATCTGGACAACGTCGTGATCACCCCGCACATCGCCAACACCCGCAGCGGCCTGCCCGCGGCCTTCGCGCCGACGCTGAGGGAGAACGTCCGCCGGTTCATCGCCGGCGAGGAGGTCCTCGCGCGCGTCGAACCCGGCGCGGGATACTGACCGCATCACGACATAGCGAGCAAATCCACCTACCCGCGGAAACCTGCTGATATCAACGAATTCCGCATCGATCTCGCGTCCCGCTTGCTACATTCGGTGCATCCGTGTGGCAGGAGGGGACATGGCGCGAGGGTCGGATACGAACTCGGGATTCCGGAGGGGAACGGACCTGAACCTGTCCAAGGGTTGGGTCCAGGGCGTCGCGTTGGTGATGGTGTTCGGCTTTCTCGTGATGGGATTGCTGGCGCTACGGACCTACACCGATTCGATGCCGTTGCCCGACAAGGTGATCGGGCCCACCGGCGAGGTGGTCTACACCGCGGAGGA
>ENA-UOUL01000526-UOUL01000526.1-bioreactor-metagenome-genome-assembly--contig:-NODE-526-length-64287-cov-13.672855_pt1 | contig 64287 bp, 56 predicted proteins | sample MGYA00249838_ERZ747220 | MGnify/ENA primary metagenome ERZ747220 (study PRJEB28778, sample SAMN05720191) | bioreactor metagenome | isolation source: Anaerobic biogas reactor | place: USA:Washington... | reverse complement strand
CATCAAATCATCAGCGCAATGGGTGAAGGACAAGTAAAGGAGAAGTTTCTCAATGCTTACGAACAAGTAAAAAATGACTTTAAGGACCGCGCTTCCATTTAGAAAATACTCGACGAAAGGCAGGGGGAACGATGAGCAACCTGGACTTGTCCTCAATTCGAAGCTCCATCTCAGGCGTTCAGGCAGCGGTTAACGAATTAAGCAGCCAAACGCAAAGCATCAACCGGAAGGTGGACGTGATTGACGGGGTTGTCGATCAAATCAACACGCGGCTGGGCGAGTTGAACACAGAATTCCAAAAGATGGTGGCCGACCAGAAAAAGCGGGCCAGCCTGCAAAAGGCAATCAGCGAATTAATCCGGGTACGGCAGGAGATTGAGCAAAAATATGGAAATCACGCGGTCATCAGGGAGACGATGCTCGGGGTCCTGCAAGCGACCGACCTGGCCTTGGTGAAGAAAACCACGATTTCCCAGGTCTCCGAAGAACTGATGCTTTCGGCGCCAAAATACTGGCTCGCCCCCTGCCTTGTCGCGATTTCCGCCTGGATATCCAACGACAGGAGCCTAGCGGAACGGGCCATCGCCGAAGCGATGAAGCGGGACGAAGAGAAAACATCCCTCGCGATGGCGTTGATCTGCAGGCGCAACGGCAGGACCGACACCTGCTATGAATGGCTTTCCCACTACTTCACAAAGCAAAGCGCGTCAAGCATCACGGAAGAAACATTCACCTACATCGACGCGTATATAAACGGCGTGTTCGGCCCTGACGAAAAGAACATGTGCCAAGGTTTCGTAAGCAAATGGATTAATGAAGTCCGGGGGAACAACAGCAACTTTGAGGTTTCTCAAGAGGAAAAATGGAAGGCGTACTGCGCGGGATTCAAAAAGAATACGTCAGACCAGTTCCCGGAACTGCACGCGTCGACCAAGGAGTTTTCAAAGATCGACGAGCACATCGGCGCCATCCGGTCCTATGGCGCGATCAAAGAGAACTTCAAGGGGATTACCGACGCGTACATCGACCAGGAAACCATGAAAAGCGCAATTGACACGGAACTCGTCAAGCTCGTCAGCCATTATGACGCCAGCGAGGTGGAAATCAAGCGGGAAGAGGAATACCTGAGCCTGGTGAGGCAGCATGACGGGGATGAAGAGCGGGCTAAAGCCATCATGGACAAACGGGAGTTGAAGCGGACCCAGCACAAGCTGGATTTTATTGAACAGATGTCCCGCGAGATTACGTCCAGCGAAGCCACCGCGCCTTCAAAACGCAAGACCGCGGTGACGTTTCTCAGCGGATACATCAACAAAGGGTTTGAAAAGTACATCGCAGAAACCAAAGAGAAATTTCCCAGCAGCGTATCCATCAGCATCGAAAAGTGGAACGGCACTTCGAAAAGCGGCGATGAGTACGAACAGCTTGCGGGCGAATTCGAGAAGCAGATGGAGGAGGCGAAAGCCCGGGAAATCCAGCTGGCAAGCACTGTTAAACCGAGGGTATTGCTGATCCTCTCGATTCTGGCGTTGATAGCGGCTGTCGCAGCCGTATTCCTTGTGCAGAGGGACACCTTGGTGATACCGCTTGCCTTGTTCCTCGCTGGGGTGGTATTTTTCCTCTCCCGCCTCAAGGCACAAAAGAACATCAATCAGAACATCGAGCGGATTCAATCGGAGTATCGCGACCGGATTTCCAACGGAAAAGACAAGCTGAAAACGACGCTTGGCCAGTGGCGTGAAGCGCTCTCACTCGTGCGTGATTACGACAGCAGAAGCGATCATTCAGTTGTCGCATAAGGAGAAAAAGATGGAGACAAAGAACAATCAGGCGCAAAAAGGGGATTCTTCAAATCATGGGGCGTATGACGAGCTGGAAGCGATGTTCGGTAAAGCGCCTTCTGAGCTTGAACTTGCCGAGCAGGTCGTCCTGTCAAGCGACCTGGAAGGTTTCGCCCACTGCTTTCCCGACTGGGATTTGCATCCACCGGCCAGGCGCTGAATCCAGCGTTGGTTGAAACGGAACGGGAGAGACTGCGCCTGTAACCGGAATATCGGAAGTCAAAAAGCAGGGAATCCCGGAATGTGGTTCAGGCGAAGCGTGCGCAATTGCACGCTTCACTTTTGTTTGATGAGCGCCAAAATGTGATTTTTATAGCTTTGGAGATACCCCGCCGCCTGCGCTTCGTCGGGCGCCTCGGCGCACAGGCGCAGCAGGGGCTCGGTGCCGGAGAAGCGGCACACGGCGAAGCTGCCGTCGGTAAAGTAGACCTTGGAGCCGTCCAGGTAGGAGACGCGGTCGACGGCGTGGCTGAAGGCGGGCAGGTTGCGCCGCTCCAGCAGGTCGCGGCGGATGATTTCCTTCTGCGCCTCGGTGAGCAACAGGCTTTCCTCCACCATCGCGTGGGCGCCCAGCTTTTGATACAGGCCGGACAGGATCTGGGAAGGGCTCTGGTTGAGGGCGCAGACGGCCTCCACGAACAGGGCGGCGGCGTAGATGGAGTCCTTGCCGGGGATGTGCCCGCGCACCGTGAGGCCGCCGGAGGACTCCCCGCCCAGGACGGCGTCGGTCTGCTCGATTTTGGCGGAGACGTGCTTGAAGCCCACGGGCACCTCGTGGCATTCCTCGCCGAAGGAGGCGGCCAGGCGGTCGAGCATGTGGGTGGTGGACATGTTGCGCACCACCGGCCCCTTCCAGCCCTTGTGCTCGTGCAGGTAATAGTACAGCAGCACCAGGATTTCATTGGCGGTGACGTAGCGGCCGTCGCGGTCGATTATGCCCAGGCGGTCGCCGTCCCCGTCAAAGGCGATGCCCAGGTCGTAGCCCCGGGTCGCCACCTTCTGCCTTAGCTCGGCCAGGCTCATCTCCCCGGGCGCGGGCATGTTGCCGCCGAAGTAGGCGTCCCGCTCGAAATGGATATGGTCCACCGTGCAGCGGGCGGTATACAGCAGCACCATCAGCGGGTAGGCGCCCGAGCCGTGCATGGGGTCGAACAGCACCCGCAGCCCGCGCTCACGGATGAGGTCCATGCGGATTTTGCCGGCGATGTCATCGATATATCCGTTGAAGGGGTTCTTCAGGTACACGATCTGGCCCTGCTCCTCCGCCTGCGGAAAGGGCAGGGAACGGGGCGCCCGCCCCTCCTTTTCCGCCTGCTCCATCAGCGCTTCCAGGCGCAGGGTGACCTCCTCCGGCGCGTCCCGCCCGCCCTGTACGATGAACTTGATGCCGTTGTAGTTGGCGGGGTTGTGGCTGGCGGTGACCTGCACGCCAAAATCCAGGCCGTGCGCCTTGACCGTGTGCATGACCAGGGGGGTGGGCGCAGTGCGCTTCATGAACCAGACCGTGAGCCCGTTGCCGCAGAGAACCTCCGCGAACCAGCGCGCGGCGTCGAAAGACAGGAACCGCCGGTCAAAGCCCAGCATGACGGGCAGGGCGGGCCGGCTGCCCTCCGCCACCAGGTCCGCCAGCGCCTGAGCGACCCTGCGGATGTTTTCGTCGATGAAGTCCTGGCCGATGATGCCCCGCCAGCCGCCGGTGCCGAATCTGACCATGTTCAGGCTTCCTTTCTCCCGTCCGCGGGCGCGGCGCGCCGCCGCCTGGCCAGGGTTTCGTTGAGCAACGCACCCAGAAGCATCAGCCCGCCGCCCAGCAGCTGCAGAGGGCTGACATGCTCGCCCAGCAGCAGGACGGACAGCAGCACGGCCACCAGGGGATCGAGGTAGCTGAGGATGGCGACCTGCTGGCCACGTAAATGGGGCAGGGCGGTGAAGTACAGGCAGTAGCAGATTCCCGTATGGAAAAGGCCCAGCACGAGCAGGGACAAAGCCGCCCCGGCGTCCAGCCGGGCCACCTGAAAGCCCTGGCCAAAGGCCAGGTAGGGCAGCAGCGCCAGCGCGGCGGCGCAGAACTGGACGAAGGTGCGCGCCACCCCGTCCGCGTCCCCCGCGGCGCGGTTCATCATGATGACCGTGGCATACAGCACGGCCGAGCCCAGGGCCAGCAGGATGCCGCGCAGGTCGCCCGCGCTGCCGCCGGACACGCCCAGCATCATGACCAGGCCCAGGGTGGACAGGGCAAAGCACAGCGCCTGCAGCGGGCTGACGCGCTCGCGCAGCAGCCAGACGCTGGCCAGGATGACCAGGGTGGGCGCCAGGTAGTAGGCCAGTGTGGCCAGCGCGATGCTCGTGTGGCGGATGGCCTCAAACAGCAAAATCCAGTTGGCCGCCATCACGGCGCCGGAAACCAGGAAGCGCCATAGCTGGGGCCTCAGCGCCTTTAAGGCGCCGAACCTGCCGGTCACGCCCATGAAGAGGGCAATCGCGGCCAGGGCGATGACGGCGCGCCAGAAGGAGACCTCGGCGGAGGGCAGGCCGACGCGGCGCACAAACAGGCCGACGGTGCCGAAGGCCAGCATCGTCGTGATGAAAATCAGCCTGTGTTTCCCGCTTTCCGCCATGCCCTCGTCCTCGCGTTTCCGTATAACCGCCGGAACGCGGGAGGCGGCGGGGTTCCCCGCCGCCCGCGCCCGGCCGCGGCCGGGGTCAGTTCGCTTCGCCCTGGCCGTAATAGGCGTTTTCGCCGTGCTTGCGGAAGAAATGCCGGTCGCGGATGGCGTCGGCAGCCGCGTGCGCCTGGGGGTTGACAAGGCGCGTCAGCCGCGCGATGCGGGCGACCTCCTCCAGCACCCCGGCGTGGAAGACCGCCTCCTCCACGTCCTTCCCCCAGGCGAAGGAGCCGTGGGAAAGGCACAGCATCGCCGGCACATGGGCGGGGTTGAGGCCGCGCTGGCGCAGCGTCTCGATCATGACCAGGCCGGTGTTCAGCTCATACTCGCCGGCGATTTCCTCCTGCGTCAGCCCGCGTGCGCAGGGCACGGGGCCAAAGAAGTAGTCGGCGTGGGTGGTGCCGTACAGGGGGATGTCCAGCCCCGCCTGCGCCCAGGCGGTCGCCTCCGGCGAATGGGTGTGCACGATGCCGCCGATGTCCGGAAACTCGCGGTAGAGCGCCAGGTGGGTGGGGGTGTCCGAGGAGGGGCGCCACCTGCCTTTGACGACCTTGCCGGTCAGGTCGCATACCACCATGTCCTCCGCCTGCATGCCCTCGTAGGACACGCCGCTGGGCTTGATGACGACCAGCCCGCTCTCCGCGTCCCTTGCGCTGGCGTTGCCCCAGGTATACTTCACCAGGCCCTGCCGCGGTAGCGCCAGGTTTGCCTGAAGCACCGCCTCCCTGAGTTTCTTAAGCATCGCCGCCCTCCGTTTTGCCCTTGCCCAGGCGGTCCACCGCCGCGCGCTGGACCGGGAAACCGGCCTTGAAGCGCTTCACGTAAGCTTGAAAGCCTTCCACATCGCGCGGGTCCGGGTCGAGCCGGGAGCCGGACATGCGGTCGAACACCTTGCCGTTCAGGTAGTCCGGCAGGCTTTCCCCCTCAGGCTTCCAGGCCATGTAGGCCGCCAGCAGGCCCGCCCCCCAGGCGCCCCCCTCCCCCGCGGTCTCCATGACCGACACCGGGGTGGACAGCGCCGCGGCGGTGAAGCGCTGGCCGGCGGCGCCGCCCTTGTACAGCCCGCCGTGTCCCAGGACGCTGTCGATTTTGACCTGCTCCTCCCTGAGGACATCCATGCCGATGCTCAGCGTCGCCAGGCTGGAGAAGAGGATGCTGCGCGCCAGATTGGCAAAGGAGAACCGCGCCTGGGGCGGGTAGACCAGCAGGGGCCGCCCCTCCTCAAAGCCGGTGATGTGCTCGCCGGAGAAGTAGCCGTAGCCGGTCAGGCCGCCGGCGTCGGGCTCGGCGGCCTCCGCCGCGTCAAAAAAGGCGGAGTACAGCGCGTCCTGGCTGATATCCAGCCCTGCGCGCCTGCAGAAATCCTCAAAGAGGGACACCCATGCGTTCAGGTCGGTGGTGCAGTTGTTGCAGTGTACCATGGCCACCGGGCTGCCCGCCGGGGTGGCGACGATGTCGATTTCCGGGTGGATGCGGGAGAGGGGCTGTTCCAGCACAATCATCGCGAAGATGGAGGTGCCGGCGGATACGTTGCCGGTGCGCGGCGCGACAGCGTTGGTAGCCACCATGCCGGTGCCGGCGTCGCCCTCCGGCGGGCAGAAAGGAGCGCCCGGGCGGAGCAGGCCGTCCGCATCCAGCAATTTGGCTCCCCGCTCGGTCAGAAAGCCGGCCGGCTCGCCCGCGCGGCGGATTTCTGGCAGCAGTTCCCCGATGTCCCAGGGATAGCCTTTGTCCTTGACCAGCTCCGAGAACTGCTTGAGCATCCTCTGGTCGTAGGCGCCGTCCGCGCCCAGGGGGAACATGCCGGAGGCGTCCCCCACGCCCAGGGCCTTCACCCCGGTCAGCTGCCAGTGGACGTAGCCCGCCAGAGTGGTCAGGAAGCGCAGCTCCCTGACGTGCGCCTCTCCGTTGAGGACGGCCTGGTAGAGGTGGGCGACGCTCCAGCGCTGGGGCACCGCGAAACCGAACAGGCGGCTGAGTTCCTCGGAAGCCTGCCCGGTGATGGTGTTGCGCCAGGTGCGGAAAGGCGCCAGCAGGCGCCCTTCGCCGTCGAAGGGCAGGTAGCCGTGCATCATCGCGCTGATGCCGACGCCGGCCAGGTTGCGGATTTCGACGCCGTTCTCCTGATGGAGGGACGACGCCATGGCGCGGTACGCGGCGGCGACGCCTTCCATTGCCTCCTGCAGGCTGTAGGTCCAGATCTTGCCGTCCAGCTTGTTTTCCCAGCGGTATTCACCCGCGGCGACGGGGCGGTGCTCCCCGTCCAGCAGCACGGCCTTGATGCGGGTGGAGCCCAGCTCGATGCCCAGCACCGCCTCGCCCCGCTGGATGGCCTCACAGGCCCTTTCGTCCAGTTTCATGCGCCTTCATCCTCCCCCGAATCAATCAGCGGTAAAACGCCTGCCCCAGCATCATTTCCTGCTTGAAGCCCTTGATGGTGGTGCCCTCGCCAATGACCAGAGCCTCCACCCCCATGTGCTCCGCCCAGTCAGCCATCTGCTCGCTGGTCAGGTCGTAGCTGAACGCCGTGTGGTGGGCGCCGCCGGCCAGAATCCAGGATTCGACGCCGGTGGCGAAGTCCGGCCGGGGCGTCCAGAAGACGGTGGCGACGGGCAGCTTGGGCATGGGCTTGTCGTTGGCCTTGCAGTCCACCTCGGCGATGATCATGCGGAAACGGGTGCCCATATCCACCAGGGAGACGGCGACGCCGGGGCCGGTCTTGGAGGTGAACACCAGGCGTGCCGGGTCCTCCTTGCCGCCCATGAGCAGGTGCTCGCAGCGGATGGCCGGCTTGTTCTGGGCCAGGGTGGGGCAGATTTCCAGCATGTGCGCCTGCAGGATGCCCTCCTTGCCGGGCGCGAGATTGTAGGTGTAGTCCTCCAGCATCGAGGTGCCCTTGGCGCCTTTGATGTCACGGGTCATCAGTTTCATCAGGCGCACCAGGGCCGCCGTCTTCCAGTCGCCCTCCGCGCCGAAGCCGTAGCCCTTTTCCATCAGCCGCTGGATGGCCAGCCCCGGCATCTGCTTGAGCGCGCCCAGGTCGTCAAAGTGGGTGACGATGGCGTGGTAGCCCTTTTCCTGAAGGAAGCGCTCGAAGCCCAGCTCCATCTGCGCCTGCACCGCCACGTGCTTTTTGAACTCCTTGGGGTCGCGCCCGTCCAGGATGACGTCATAGCGCGCGTAGTACTCCTCCACCAGCCGGTCGGTGTCAGCCTTGGAGACCGCGCCGACCGCCTCGGCCAGCTGGTTGACCGGCCAGTAGTCCACCTGCCAGCCGAACTTGAGCTGGGCCTCGACCTTGTCGCCCTCGGTGACGGCGACGTCGCGCATGTTGTCCGCCACGCGCATCACGCGCAGGTGGCGGCTTTCCACGATGCCCACCGCGGTGCGCATCCAGGAGGCGACACGCCGCTTGACCGCGGGGTCGTCCCAGTGGCCGGCGACCACCTTGCGCACCACGCCCATGCGGGTGACGATGTGCGCGTACTCGCGGCCGCCGTGGGCGGACTGGTTATCGTTCATGAAGTCCATGTCGATGTCGTCGTAGGGGATTTCGCGGTTGAACTGCGTGTGCAGGTGCATCAGCGGCTTGGTGTTGGCCTTCAGGCCCGCGATCCACATCTTGGCCGGGGAGAAGGTATGCATCCAGGTGATGATGCCGGCGCAGTCTGGGTCCGCTCCGGCCTCGCTGAAGTGCTGGTGGATGCTTTGCGCGGTGATGAGGGTGGGCTTGAGAACCAGGGGGTAGGGCAGCTCGCCCGACTTGTTGAGCGAGGCCACAATGGCCTTCGCGTGGTCCGCGACGTTTTTGAGGCTCTCCTCGCCATAGAGCTCCTGGGAGCCGACGAAAAACCAGAAACTGTACTCCCGCTTTGCCTGTTTCATGCCGTTCACCTCTGCGTTTATTCGTATTTCCCGGCCCTTGCGCGCCGGGCCAAACCCGTTTCACCCGTATTGTATCACAACGCCGGGGTTTTTCGTCCGGCGGGGCGGCGCGATGCGGGCGCCTTCCAGTGGAAAAGCAGGGGGCCTTCCCCGCCAAGCACCGGGTCGGCCGCCGGCTGGGGCACGGCCAGGCACTTCGCCCGGAGGGCTTCGTAGCCCTCCGCTTCCCCCCTTTGCAGATCCGGCGACTGGCCCTGCGGGTAGGCGCCGGCGATGGAGAAATTCCGGGAGGCGCGCTCCAGCCTGTGCCCCACGCCCGCGGGCAGCACCAGGGCGTCCCCGGCCTTCATCTCCACCACCAGGCCGTCCGGCCCGCCCAGCTGGATGGCCGCGCTTCCGCTGACGCAGCCCAGGGCCTCGTGCGCCTCCGCGTGGAAATGGTGAAAGGCGTACACCCCGTTCACCCAGACGCCCGTCCAGCCGTTTTCCCGGAACAGCCGGTCGAACCGGGCGGGAGCGCCCGGAAGCGCGCCCGGATACAGCAAGACGGGGAGCGGGGAATTGGGGAAGGGGGATACGCCTGGGATATAGAGGGACTTCGCGTCGGGCATGCCGTCCTCCCTTTGCGCTTTTCCCCCATTATACCGCGCCCCGGCCGCGGGTCAACGCCGCTTGCGTCTTGCCGGGCGGAAGCCGCCTGGCTATACTGGAAAAAGACAGTTAACAACGGAGGGCGAGATGACGGACCTGCACTTGCACAGCCTGTATTCGGACGACGGGGAGTTCACCCCGGCGGAGATGGCCCGGATGTGCGCGGAAAGCGGCGTCACCCTGATGTCGGTGACCGACCACAACTGCGCCCGCGCCAACCGGGAAGCCGAAGAGGCCGCGCGGGCGGCGGGCGTCCGGTACGTGACGGGCATCGAAATCGACTGCGTGTACGAGGAAGCGGTCTTCCACGTGCTGGGATACCGGATCGACGCGGACAGCCCGGTGTTCCTCGAGATTGAGGAGAACGTCGCCCGGCAGGGCGCGGCCGCGTCCGAAGCCATGCTCCAAAAGACGCGGACCCTGGGCTTCCCGGTGACCGAGACGGAAATGCGTCAGATGGCAAAGGGGCGCTATTGGCGGGACCTGTGGACCGGGGAGATGTTCGCCGAAGCGCTGCTTGGCAAGGAAGAACTGGCGGGGCACCCGCTGCTGATGCCTTACCGGCCGGGCGGCGCGCGCAGCGACAACCCCTACGTCAATTTCTACTGGGATTTCTACGCCCAGGGGAAGCCCTGCCACGCGCCGGTGGACTACCCGGCGATGGAGGACGTCCTGCGGATTGTGCGCCAAAGCGGCGGCATCGCGGTGCTGGCGCACCCGGGCATGAGCCTGAGGGGACGGGAATCCCTGCTGCCGGGCATCCTCAAACTGGGGCTGGACGGCATCGAGGCCTACAGCAGCTACCACACCCCGGAACAGGCCGCGACGTTTGAGGCAGTCGCGAAGGAGCGCCGCCTGCTCGCCACCTGCGGCAGCGACTTCCACGGGAAAAACAAGCCCGCCGTCCGCATCGGCGGCGCGGTGTTCGCGCCGGGCACGGACAAGGAGGCGGTGGGGCGGGCGGCCAGGCGGGCCCTCCTGGCGCAGTAGCCGGGTATTGGAAACACGGATAAACGGCCGGGGATTCGTCCCCGGCCGCGTCAGTTCCGCCCGCGTGCCGTCAGCCGGCCGGCTTCAGGCCGCCTTCCGCGGGCGGGGGCAGGCGGACGATGTCCGCGCCCAGCAGCCGCGCCTCCCCCGGGTCGTGGGCGACCATCAGCAGGGCCCTGCCCGCGTTCAGGCGCAGGATGGCGCCCGCCGTCCGCTCCCGCGTGTCGGCGTCCAGGCCCTTGAAGGGTTCGTCCAGCAGCAACGCGTCATAGTCCGCCAACAGCGCCCGCGCGATGGCCACGCGTCGTTTCATGCCGCCGCTGAAGGAGGAAACGGGCTTGCCCGGCTCATCGGACAGCCCCAGTTCCGCCAGCAGCTCCGCGGCGGCCGTGTCCCGGCGGCGACCGGTCACCAAGCGCAGATTGCCTTCCGCCGTCAGGTGCTCCAGCAGACGGTCCTCCTGGAACACGGCGCTGAGCCGTCCGGGCGCCTCCACGCGGCCTTCATCCGGGCGTTCCAGGCCCAAAACCAGGCGCAGCAGCGTGGTCTTCCCGCAGCCGGAGGGGCCCATCACGCAGACCGCGCCGCCCTCCGGGACCCGCAGGTCCAGCCCCCGCAGCGCCCAGCGGCCGCCGTAGCGGCGGCCCGCCTGGTGAAGGACAATCGCGCTCACAGCCGCGCCAGCCTTCCGGACAGCAAAGCCGCCCCGCGCCTGAGCAGGAAGGCCGTCAGCGCGTTGAGCAGCACGATGATAACCGTCCAGGCGAAGAGGTCGGCGGTGTTGTAATTGACCTTGACGCTGTAGAGCGCCTCGCCGATGGTGCCCCGCGGGATGCCGATGACCTCCGCCGCGACGCCGCTTTTCCAGCACAGGCCCAGGGCGGTGACGGCGCCGGCGCGCAGGAAGGGCAGCAGCTGCGGCAGGTCCACGTACAGCAGGCGGCGGCCCCACGGCGCCCTGAACACGCGGGCCATCTCACTGAGCGCCCGGTCGCGCCGCTGCAGGCCCTCCAGGGTGTTGCCGAACAGGACGGGGAAGCCGATGACGAAGCACACGAAGGTCGACAGCCACCCGGAGGACACCAGAAGGATGGCCAGGATGGCGAAACTGGCGACGGGCACCGCGCGGGCGGCCGAGAGCAGGGGCGACACCAGCGCGCTGACGAGGGGGGAGCGGCGGCACAGCGCGGCCAGGGCCACGCCAAGGGCGAAGGCGGACAGAAAGCCCAGCAGGATGCGCCCCGCCGAACGCAGGGCGGTCAGGTAGGTGGCGGGCTGGGACAGCAGGCGCGCCAACGCCCGCAGCACGGACAGGGGCGAGGCCAGCAGGAACTCGTGCCCCACCGCCATGGCCAGCAGCTGCCAGACAGCCAGCCACAGCAGGGCGGCCAGCGCCCGGTATCCCGCCCGGCACGCGTCAGGGGACAAAGTAAAAGGCGTCGTCGGGCGCAGCGCCGCCCACCGCGTCCGGGTTCTGCGCGAACAGCACGGCATAGAAGGCTTCCAGCTCCGCCTTCATCTCCGCCCCCGTGATGAGCGTGATGCCACAGTGTGGCAGGGCCTTCTCGGCGGGGCCGGCGTCCAGGATGCCGAAGCGCCCGACGAGCGCGGCGGCTTCCTTCACGTTTCCGTTGACGAAGGCGGCGGAGGAGGCGTTGGCTTCCAGAAAGCGGACGACCTCGTCCTGCCGCGCGTCCAGCGCCTCGCTGCGGGCGACGGTGACGCCGGTGATGAGCCGGCCCTGGCCCAGGTCTTCCCAGGCCCGGTTCAGGTCCAGGGCGACGCGCAGGCCCGGGTTTTTAGCCAGCGCCAGCGCCACGAAGGGCTGGGGCAGCATCGCCAGGCCCTCCGGGTCGACCAGCAGCGCGGCCAGCGCCTCGGCGTGCTCGGCCTTCCAGACGACCTCCACGCCCTCCACCCCGGCCTGGCCCAGGAGGTGGGACAGGACGTACTCCGGTGTGGAAGCCTTGCCGCTGGCGTAGAGCCTGCGCCCGGCCAAATCCCCCAGGCTGCCGACCTTGCTGCCGTTCTCCAGGACGTAGAGCACGCCCAGGGTGTTGATGCCCACGGCCCGCAGCGCGCCCTTTGTGTTCTGGTACAGGACGGCCGCCAGGCTGACAGGGATACAGGCCAGGTCCAGTTGGCCTTTCACCAATTCCGGCAGCAGCGCGTCGGGGCTGGCGAAGAGTGAAAAGGCGTAGGCGTCACCGCCCTCGCTGTCCGCCATCAGCTTGACCAGCCCCATCGCCGTGGGGCCCTTGAGCGCGCCTACGCGCAGGGGCGCGGCCTGGGCGGAAGCGAGGGACAGGAGCAGCAGGGCCGCCAGGAGCAGCGCCAGGAATCTTTTCATCGCTTTGCCTTTCATGGAAAGGGCCGCGCGCTCGCGCGGCCCTTGGTGCGGAGCGGTCAGTCCTCCCTGGGGCCCAGCCGCTCGTTGTACTTGCCGCGCGGGGTGTAGTGGGTGTGGAGCAGCTCGTGGGACTTGTGGCTCAGCGGCTCCAGCAGGAAGTCGGTATAGAGCTTCTTGATGGCGGGGTTCTCGTGGGACTTGCGCAGCTTCTTGGCGCTGTCCACGTCGTAGAGCCCCTGGGCGCGGCTGGCCCAGGCGGTGCGCAGGGTGCTGCGCGGCTGGCCGCCGCCGGTCACGCAGCCGCCGGGGCAGCCCATGACCTCGATGAAGTGGTAGCCGCCCTCGCCTTTTGCCACCTGCTCCATCAGTTCCTTCGCGCCCACGAAGCCGCTGGTCACCGCCACCCTGGCCGTGAACCCCTCCAGGAAGTCGTACTGGGGCAGGCAGTTCTCAAACTTGAACTCCGCCTTCTTGATGTGCTCGTGGCCTTTCTCGCTGGAGGCGCGAAGGTGCTCCAGCGGCATCTCCCGCCCGGTGACCAGCTCGTAAACGGTGCGCATCGCGGCTTCCATGACCCCGCCGGTGACGCCGAAGATGTCCGCGGCGCCGGTGGAGAGGCCCAGGGGCAGGTCGAATTCGCTGGGCTGCAGGTTTTCAAAGTCGATGCCGGCCTCGCGGATCATGCGGGCCAGCTCGCGCGTGGTCAGCACCGCGTCCACGTTGCGGCAGCCGTCGTTGACCATTTCCGGCCGCTCGATTTCGAACTTCTTGGCCGTGCAGGGCATGATGGACACCACGTAGAGGCTTTTGGGGTCCACGCCCAGCCTGTGGGCGTAGTAGGACTTGATGACCGCGCCCAGCATCATGTGGGGGGACTTGCAGGTGGACAGGTTGGCCGTGTAGTCCGGGTAGAAGTGCTCCAGGTACTTGATCCAGCCCGGGCTGCAGGAGGTGATCATCGGCAGCACGCCCTTGCCGTTCTTGATTGCGGCCTTGGCGCGCTCCAGGAACTCCGTGCCTTCTTCCAGGATGGTCAGGTCGGCGGCGAAGTTGGTGTCGAAGATGTCGTCGAAGAGCATTTCCTTCAGCGCCGTGGCCAGCTTGCCCGTGACCGCCTGGCCCGGGGTCATGCCGAACTCCTCGCCGATGCCCACGCGCACCGCCGGCGCGACCTGGACGACGACGCGCAGGGCGGGGTCGTTGATGGCGTCCCAGACCTTCTGGATGCTGCTGGTCTCGCTCAGCGCGTTGACCGGGCAGGCCGCCACGCACTGGCCGCAGTTGGTGCAGTCCATCTCCTCGATGTTCAGCCCGGAGGCGGGGCCGATGACGGTGGAGAAGCCGCGCCCCTGCGCGTCCAGCACGCCGATGCCCTGCACGTGGCCGCACACGCTCACGCAGCGGCGGCACTGGATGCACTTGGTGGTGTCGCGGGTGATGGAGGGGGTGACCTCCACGCTGCCCGGGGACAGCTCCCCGCGGAAGCGGTGGCTGGTGATGCCCAGGGTGCGCGCCAGGGTCTGCAGCTCGCACTGGCCGGAGCGCTCGCAGGCCAGGCAGTCCTGGGGATGGTCGGACAGCAGCAGCTCGCAGTTGATTTTCCGGGCCTGGCGCACCTTGGCGGTGTTGGTGCGGACGACCATGCCGTCCTTCACCTTGACCATGCAGCTGGCGACCAGGGTTTTCATGCCCTCGACCTCGACCATGCACATCCGGCAGCCGCCGAACTGGTGGATGCCCTCCAGGTAGCAGAGGCTGGGCACGTAGATGTTGTAGTCCTGCGCGGCCTGCAGGATGGTCTGCCCCTCCTTCGCCTCGATGTCCTTGCCGTTGATGTTGAGCCGGGCGACGCCGGGTTTCGCCTTTTGCTGTTTCACGTTGACCTTTTCCATGCCTTACCTCCTGTCACATCTCAGGCAGCGGGTGGCTTCGGCGACCGCGTACAGTTTCCGGTAGCCGCGGTTGACTTCGCGGAAGCCCAGGGTGCGCGTCTCCGGCGCCAGCTCCTCCAGCGGGAAGCGGCCGTACTCGGCGCTGTCCTCGTCGGTGACCGCGGGGGGAATCTCAATCGGGCGGCCCTTGTTGAGCTTGCCGCTGCCGCCCAGGTACAGGTCGATGCTGCTGGCGGCCTTCTTGCCGTCGGCGATGGCGGCGATGGCGGTGTCCGGCCCGCGGGCCAGGTCGCCGCCGGCGAAGACGCCCTCGATGGAGGTCATCAGGTTGTGCTTGGAGGTGACCAGCGTGCCCCAGGCGGTCAATTCGACGTCCTGAGCGGTGATGAAGGGGAAGTCCGCGTGCTGGGACACGGCCGGGATGACCATGTCGCAATCGATGACATACTCGCTGCTCCGGATTCGCTGGGGGCGCGGCCTGCCGTTGGCGTCGTAGTCGTTGAGCTCCATCCGCTGGCACTCCAGGCCCCGCACCCTGCCCTTGTCGTCGCCCAGCACCTGCATGGGCGAGGCCAGGGTGACCAGCTCCACACCTTCCTCCAGCGCTTCCTTGATTTCGCGGCGGTCGGCGGGCATGTCCTCCCGCTCCCGGCGGTAGATGACGGTGACTTTTTCCGCCCCCAGGCGCACGCAGCTGCGCGCCGCGTCCATGGCGGTGGAGCCGCCGCCGATGACCACCACGCGCTTGCCCACCTTGACCCGGCGGCCGGAGCGGATGTCCTTGAGGAAGGGCAGGCCGTGGTAGACGCCCTTGAGCCCCTCCCCGGGGATGCCCACCTCGTTGGGGAACTGGGTGCCGGTGGTCAGGTAGATGGCCTGGTAGTTCTCCCTGAGGTAGTTGAAGGAGATGTTGCGCCCCACCTCGGTGTTCAGGTGGATGTGCACGCCCTCCTGCTCGATAAGCTTGATTTCATGCTGCAGGATGTCCTCCGGCAACCGGTACTCGGGGATGCCGTAGGCCAGGGTGCCGCCCGCCTGGGACTGGCTCTCGAACACGTCCACCGTATAGCCCAGGCGCGCCAGGTAGTACGCGCAGGTCAGCCCGGAGGGGCCGGCGCCCACGACGGCGACCTTCTTGTCGTTCATGGGATACTTGATGTCGTCCACATAGCTTTCCGCGTGGTTCATCGCGTAGTCGGCCACGAAGCGTTTCAGGTCGCAGATGGCCAGCGCCTCGTCGCGGGAGGAGCGGCGGCACTTGTCCTCGCAGGGATGGGTGCACACGCGGCCGCAGACCCCGGGGAAGGGGTTCTCCTGCCGGATGAGGTTGTAGGCGTCGACGAAGCGGCCGTTCTGGATGAGGGCCATGTAGCCCGGCACGTTGATGCCGGCGGGGCAGGCGTTCTGGCAGGGGGAGATGAACATGTTGGTGCACACCCCCGCCTCGCAGCGATGCTCGCGGATGTGGTCCTCAAACTCGTGCATGAAGAAGCGCAGTGTGGACAGCACCGGGTTGGGCGCGGTCTGCCCCAGGCCACACATCGCGGTCTCCTTGATGTTGCCGGCCAGCTCATTGAGCAGCTGCAGATCCTCCTCCCGGCCCTCCCCGCGGGTGATGCGCTCCAGGATTTCCAGCATCCGCTTGGTGCCGATGCGGCAGGGCACGCACTTGCCGCAGGACTCGTCGCGGATGAAGTCCATGAAGAAGCGGGCGGTGTCCACCATGCAGGTGTCCTCGCTCATCACCACCAGGCCGCCGGAGCCCATGATGGCGCCCAGGGCGGTCAGCGCGTCGTATTCCAGGGGGGTGTTGAGGTTTTCCCGGGTGATGCAGCCGCCGGAGGGCCCGCCGATCTGCGCGGCCTTGAACCGGCCGCGGCGCGGGACGCCGCCGCCGATTTTGTACACCAGGTCGCCCAGGGTATAGCCCATGGGCACCTCGGCCAGGCCGGAATAGCGGATGTCCCCCGCCAGCGCGAAGACCTTGGTGCCCTTGGACTTCTCCGTACCGAAGGAGGCGAACCAGGCGCCCCCTTCCTTGAGGATGGCGGGCACGTTGGCGAAGGTCTCCACGTTGTTGATGATGGTCGGGCAGCCGAACAGGCCGCTTTCGAAGGGGAAGGGCGGCTTCTGGGTCGGCTCGCCGCGCAAGCCCTCCACGGAGTGCATCAGCGCGGTTTCCTCGCCGCAGACGAAGGCGCCCGCGCCAATCCTGATTTCCAGGTCGAAATTGAAGCCGCTGCCCAGGATGTTTTCGCCCAGCAGGCCGGCCTCGCGCGATTTCTCGATGGCGACGGACAGGCGCTCCACCGCGATGGGGTATTCCGCGCGGATGTAGACGTAGCCCTTCTGGGCGCCGATGGCGTAGGCGCCGATGATCATGCCCTCGATGAGGCCGAAGGGGTCGGACTCGATGAGGGAGCGGTCCATGAAGGCGCCGGGGTCGCCCTCGTCGGCGTTGCAGATGATGTATTTGTCGCCCTCGCGCGCCTTGTAGCCCGCCTCCCACTTCAGCCCCGTGGGAAAGCCGCCGCCGCCGCGGCCGCGCAGGCCGGAGAGCTTGACCTCCTCCACGACCGCCTTGCGCTCCATGGAAAGCGCCCTGGCCAGCGCCTCGAAGCCGCCGTTGGCGACCGCGCTCTCCAGCGAGGCGTAGTCCACCTTGCCGCAGTTGCGCAGCGCGATCTTGACCTGCTCGGAGAAGAAGGGGACGTCCTTCATCAGGGGGATGTGCCGGCCGGTCTTCTCATCCAGGAAGGTGTACTCCTCCGGGATTTCACCCACGATGACGTGGCGGCCCAGGATGTCCCGCGCCATGTCCGGGGTGACCTTGACGTAAAGGACGCCCTCCGGCTCGATATACACCAGCGGGCCCATGGAGCACATGCCCATGCAGCCGGTGAAGGTCAGCCGGACCTTGTCCCCCAGCTTGTTCTCCTCAATGAACTGCAGCGCGGCGTCCCGGGAGGCGATGCAGCCGGAGGAAACGCAGGCGCCCCCGCCGCAGACCGTCACGTGGTACTTTGCGCCGGCCTGCTCATCCCGGTAGGCTTTGGCTATGGCCGCAAGGTCGGCCGTCGACTGAATCCGCATGCCCTCTCCCCCTTATTGGTACTTGGCCAGAATTTTTTCAATCTTGTCCGGGTTGACCTGCTGGTGGACGTCCTCGTCGATCATGACCACCGGCGCCAGGCCGCAGGCGCCCAGGCAGCGGGTGATGATAATGGAGAACTTGCCGTCCGGCGTGCGCTCCCCGACGGAGATGCCCAGCTCCTCCTCCAGACGGTCCACGATGCGCTTGCCGCCGCGCACGTAGCAGGCGGTGCCCAGGCAAATCTTGATGGCGTGGCGCGCCCGGGGAACAGTGGAGAAATACGAGTAGAAGCTGACCACGCCGGAGACGTGGCTCAAGGTCTCCCCCATGCCCTCCGCGATGACGCGCTGCACTTCCAGGGGCAGGTAGCCGTAGATTTCCTGCGCCAGGTGCAGGACCGCGATCAGGCAGCCGGGCTTGTCCCGGTAGGTCTGGATGACCGCCTGGATGGCGTCCAGTTTTTCCCTTTCCTCGGCCGCGTCGTCCTGCAGGAGGTTGGCCTGCTTGGTGTCCGTCCCCATCTTGTCCTCCGTCTATTCATGCTGGTGAGTTTGGTCGGGCGGTTTTCACAACGGCCCGATTATAGCACCCTTCAGGCGGTATGACCGCCCGCCCGGGCAAGTCGCCGGGTCTTTTTTGTCCCGGATGGGGAATTGGCGTCCCTTCCCCTCATCCGGGCATCCGCCGCGCGGGCGCCATTGAGGACGCCCGCCGTTTTACGGCGGGCGGGCGCGGCGGGAAGGAGGGGTGATTACTCTTCCGCCGCCTGGTAAATGCGCTGGATGAGGCCCACGTTGCGGATGGTCTCCTCCAGGGAGAAGCCGGGCTGGCGGCCGGTGAGGACGGCGTCGCAGAAGTCCGTCACCTGCAGCAGGTAGCGGTCGCTGGCTGGCACGGCGATTTCCTCCGTCTTGCCGTCGCGGATGAGCAGGATGGGCGAGCCGACCTCGTCGAAGGAATCGCGCATGACCAGGCTGCCCTTCGTGCCGTTGATCTCGGTGACCTGGGCGGAGTTCGCGCTGAAGCTGCCCGTCACCGTGCAGACGGCGCCGGAGCGGTACTTGAGCACGGCCGACAGGCCGAAGTCCACGCCCCGCCGGTCGGTCTTCAGCGCGCGCACGGACACGGGCTCCTCCCCCATGATGAGGCCCATCAGGTTGACCGGGTAGCACCCCACGTCCCAGAACGCGCCGCCGCCCATCTCCTTGTAAAAGCGGACGTCATCCTCCTTGTCGTTGTAAAAGCAAAAGGCGGAGTTGACATGCTGGATGTCGCCCACGGCCTTCTGCGCCAGCAGCTCCCTGAGCTTCCGGGTGCGCAGGGTGAAGCGGTACATGAAGGCCTCCATCAGCAGGACGCCGTTTTTCCGGGCCTCCGCGGCCATCTCCTCGCAGTCCTCCCGGGTGAGGGCCATGGGCTTCTCGCACAGGACGTGCTTGCCCGCGCGCGCCGCCTTGATGGTCCACTCCTTGTGCAGGTGGTTGGGCAGGGGGATATAGACGGCCTCGACGTCCTTGTCCTTGAGCAGGTCGTCGTAGGAGCCGTAGATTTTCGCGAAGTCAAACTCTTTCTGGGCGGCCTTGCGGCTTTCCTCCTTCTGGGAAGCCAGGGCGTAGGGAACGGCGTTTTCCGCGTCCACCAGCGCGGGGATGAGCTCCCTGCGGGCGATGCTGGCATAGCCCAATACGCCAAAACGAACCTGCTTTTTCATGCAAATCTCCTTTTTTTCTTTCATTATATGCACCCCGCCCCCTTTTGTCCATGCCCGATGACAAAACCTGTGAATCCCTTGTGTTATAATGCTCTGCGTGCAGGAAGCGCGGCAGGGGCCGCGGCCGGGCCGGGAAACGGAGGCAAGGATGCTGGAATTCGTCAACCTGAGCAAGTCCTACGGGGGGCGCAAGGCGGTGGACAGCCTGAGCCTGCGCGTGAACCCAGGCGAAATCTACGGCTTTATCGGCCACAACGGCGCGGGCAAGACCACCGCCATCAAGTGCTGCTGCGGCATCCTGCGCTTCGAGGAGGGGGACGCCCTCGTCGACGGGCTGTCCATCCGGGACGACCCGCTGGCGTGCAAGCGGCGCTTCGCCTACCTGCCGGACAACCCGGACCTGTACGAGTTCATGACCGGCGCGCAGTACCTGGGCTTTGTCGCCGACGTGTTCGGCATCGGGAAACGGGAGCGGGAGGAGCGGAAGAACCGCCTGTCGGACGCCTTCGAATTGACGGGGGATCTGGGCCAGCAGGTCAGCGCCTATTCCCACGGGATGAAGCAGAAGCTGGCCGTCGTGGGCGCCCTGCTGCACGAGCCCCGGCTGCTGGTGATGGACGAGCCCTTTACGGGGCTGGACCCCAAGGCCTCCTTCACGCTCAAGCGGATGATGCGCGAACTGTGCGACAGGGGCGGCGCGGTGTTCTTTTCCACCCACGTGCTGGACGTCGCCGAGCGGCTGTGCGACAAGGTGGCCATCCTGAGGAAGGGTAAGTTGGTCGCCCAGGGGACGATGGAGGCGGTCAAGGGGCAGGAAACGCTGGAGGAGGTTTTCCTGGAGCTGGAGGCGGACGGTGCTTAAGGCGCTCATCAGGGTCCAGCTCCTGTCCCTGGCGTCCCGCCTGTTCCCCCAGGCCCGGAAACAGGGGCGAAGCGCGCTGCGCAAGCTGGGCATCCTGGTCCTGGCGCTGTATGTCATCGGCTCCGTCGGCTTCTCGGTGGGGGCGCTGTTCGGCACGCTGTGGAGCCCCTACCAGTCGCTGGGGCTGCAGTGGCTCTACCACGCGATGGCGGCGCTCGCCGCCTTCGGGCTGAGCTTTATCAGCAGCGTCTTCCTGACGCAATCGGCCCTCTACAACGCCAAAGACAACGAGCTGCTGCTGTCCCTGCCCATCCGCCCCGGCTTCATCCTGCTGTCCCGCCTCCTGCTGATGTGGGGTTTCGTCTTTCTGACCCAGCAGGTCATATTGCTGCCCTCAGCCGCCGTGTGGTGGCTCAAGGGCCCCGTCCGCCCGGCCGGCGTCTTCATGTACCTGCTGACCAGCCTGCTGCTGCCGCTGCCGGCCGTCGCCCTGTCCAGCCTGGGCGGGTGGCTGCTGGCGCTCGCCGCGGGGCGGGTGAAGCGCAAGTCGCTGGTGGTGACGCTGCTGTCCGTGGCTTTCCTGGCCCTGTATTTCTACGCCTTCTCCAGGCTGCAGGCCGTGATGGGGCGGCTGGCCGCCGCCGGGGAAAGCCTTGCCGCAGCCGTCCGGGGCGCCTTCTTCCCCGCCTACCACCTGGGCCTCGCCGTCGCCGAGGGGAGCGGGCTGAGCCTGCTGCTGTTCGCGCTGTGCGCCCTGGCGCCCGCAGCCCTCGCGTTCGCGCTGCTTTCACGAAGGTACCTGGCCGTGCTGACGAGCCGGCGCGGAACCCGCCGCGCGGATACCCCGCGGGTGCCCGAGAAGGCCCGGAGCCCGCGAGGGGCGCTGCTGATAAAGGAACTGCGCCGCTTCGTCTCCGCGCCCGAATACATGCTCAACAGCGGCTTCGGCCTGCTGTTCATCCCCGCGCTCCCCGTCGTGATGATGCTGGATGCCGGGACGCGCGCCGCCCTGCTGTCGGCGCTGCCCGCCGGGGATGGGCTGCTGGGCGCCGCGGCCGCGGGCGTCCTGTGCCTGATGGCCGGCATGGTGACCATCACGGCGCCCTCCGTCTCCCTGGAGGGGAAGAGCCTGTGGATTCTGCGGACGCTGCCGGTGGAGCCGATGGACGTCCTGATCATGAAGGCCGCGATGCACTTGCTGGTCAGCCTGCCCTTTATCCTCCTGGGCGCCGTGCTGGCCGCCGTCGCGATGAGGCTGCCCGCCTGGGACGCGGCGCTGGCCTTCGTCCTGCCGGCGCTACTGTGCGCGCTGACCGCCCTTTTGGGCCTGGCCTTCAACCTGCGCTTTCCCCGGCTGGACTGGCAGAGCCTGATGCAGCCCATCAAGCAGGGGCTCAGCGTGGTCCTGACCATGGCGGCATCCTTCCTGGCCGTCGCGCTGCCCGCCGCCGCCTACTATTTCCTGCTGAAGGACTTAGTCAGCCCGCGGGTTTTCCTGCTGCTCACGGCCCTCGTGTACGCGGGGCTTTCCGCCATGGTCTTCCGGCACCTGAAAAAGAGCGCGCGGGACGCCTTCCTGACCCTGGGCGGCTGAGCGCGGACGGGTAGAATCACCGGGGTGGGCGCCCAAAAACCTGGAGGGAACGAAAACATGCGGCATTTTGATCTGGCGGTCATCGGCTCGGGAGCCGGGCTCATCGTGATGGAAGCGGCCCTGAAACACGGAAAGACGGTGGCGGTCATCGAGAAAGGCGCCTTCGGCGGCACCTGCCTCAACCGCGGCTGCATCCCCTCCAAGATGTTGGTCTACCCCGCCGACCTCATCCGCGAGGCGCAGCGGGGGGAGCGCGTCGGGGTGACCTTCGGGGAGCCGGCGGTGGACTGGCAGAAAATAACCCGGCGCATGCGCCGGCAAATCGACGTGAACCTGCAGCTGGAAAAGGACCTGGGCAAGGCGCCGGGGCTGACGCTGTACAAGGGCGAGGCCCAATTCGAGGACGGGCGGACCCTGCAGGTCAAAATGAAGGACGGCGGCGTGGAGCGCCTGAGTGCCGGGGATATCCTGATTGCCGCCGGCGCCCGCACGCGCATCCCCCTCATCCAGGGGCTGGAGGAGGCGGGCTACGTGACCAGCGAGTCCTTCTTCGCCGGGAAATTCCCGGAAAAGCCCTATGAAAGCCTGATCATCATCGGGGGCGGCTCCACCGCCTGCGAGTTCGCGCACATCTTCTCCGCCTTCGGTACAAAGGTGACGCTGGCCGTGCGCAGCGAGACCATCCTGCGTGAGTTCGACCGCGAGGTTTCCGGTTTCGTCAGCCGGGAACTGGAGGCGGCGGGCATCAAGGTCGTCTATTTTGCCGGCGCGCAGGCGGCGAGGCGGGAGCAGGGGCGGGTGACGGTGGACTTCCTGGACAACCGGACGGGGGAGGCCTATTCCCACAGCGCCCAGGAGCTGTTCCTGGCGCCTGGCATCGTGCCCCTGACCGACGCGCTGAACCTGCCCGCGGCGGGGGTCAGCACAGACAAGGCCGGCTATATCGAGACCGACAGCCGGCTCGCGACCAGCGCGCCCCATATCTGGGCGCTGGGCGACATCAACGGCAAGTTCCCCCTCAGGCACAAGGCAAACTATGAGGCGGAGGTGCTCAGCGACGTCCTCTACGGATCCGGGCGGCGCAGCGCCTCCTACGCCTCCGTGCCCCAGGCCGTGTTCACCCACCCCCAGGCGGCCTCGGTGGGCATGAGCGAGGAGGAGGCGCGCGCCGCCTTCGGCGCCCGCGTCCGCGTGCATTACAACCATTATTCCGACGTCGTCGCCGGCATCGCGATGGGCTATTCCAAGCGCCGGGCGGACGACGGCTTCGCCAAAATCGTCAGCGACGACCGGAAGCGCATCCTGGGCGCGCACATCGCCGGCCCACAGGCGGCAGCCCTGGTGCAGCCCTACGCCTTCCTGATGAACGCGGGCGGGGAGGAACAGGCGGAAACGCCCGGCACCTGGCTGCCGGTGGAGCGCTCCATGACCATCCATCCCGCGCTGAGCGAACTGGCGGCCTGGGCGCTGATTTACCCGCCGGCGGAGGACGCGGGCGAAACCTGACCCGCCAGTTTGCACATAACGCGCCTTTTGCCTGAGCATACAGGTAAAGGTGCGTTTGTTTATGATAGGATACCAAGGGATGGAAGCGGCTGACAGAGCAGCAGGCGCCAGAAAGGAGAATCCCTTGAAAACCAAGAAGGCCATTCTCGCCCTGGCCCTCGTCCTTGCCGCCCTCGCCCTGGCCGCCTGCGGCGCCAAGACCCCGCTGGAGGGCCGATGGAAGCTGGATTCCGCCACCGGTACCACCGCCACGCTGCTTTCACTCATCAACGCGGACACCGTCGTCGTCGAGTTCGACAGGGACGGCAGGATGCTTACCTATTATGACGGCAAGACCCTGAGCAATGAATCCGGCGATGAAGTGCCGGTGACGACCTATAAAACGAACGGCAACACCATCGTGATGACGACGGCTGTCGGCGGCTCAAGCGCCGAGATCCGGGGTACCTGGATAATCGAGGGCGACAGGCTGACGATGACCAGCGAGGGTGAGACGGCCACGTATACCAGATTCAGGTAGACCCCTTCCAATAAGCACCGATATGGCAAGGGAGCGCCGAGAGGCGTTCCCTTGCCATACTGTCAAAAAACCATTTCATGGGAGGTATCGGAGGGCGAAGCCCTCTGATGGTAATCCGCGGCAGCGACATGTGCGGTGCCGCGGGTTTTGGCTTTAGACAAAACATTTCCGCGAATTTCTGCTGGCCGTGAGGCAAGCATAGCGATGCCGAACAGGCAGAAATTCCCGTTCCTGCTAATCAAAGAAGTGTCCGCAGACACTTCTTTGACACACTGGCAAGGGACGGGCTGAGCCGCCGGAAATAAGGCGGGCAATCCCAAGCCATACGAAAGGAAGGATATCAGCGCAGGCAGACCCGCGAAACCCCGCCTATGCGTTATGAGCCGGCGTGCCGGGCGGGCCCTCGAACGAGAAGCGCGGAACCTCCGCCCCGTCCCGCGCCACCGTCTCCAGGAACATCGCCTCCGGGCGGACCCACAGCCCGCACTCCCCGTACAGCGCGCGGTAGACCACCAGCCGCTCCCCCGTCTCGGAGTGGCGGGCGACGCCCAGCACCTCGTACAGGCCGCCCTTGAAATGGCGGTACAGCCCGGGCTTCACGGCGCGTCCTCCCGGTAGGGCGGGAAGGCGACGGTGACCGCCGTGCCGGCGCCCAGGGCGCTGTCGAGGGTGATTCTGGCGCGGTGGTATTCCGCCGCGTGCTTGACGATGGACAGGCCCAGCCCGGTGCCGCCGGTCGCCTTGGAGCGGCTGGCGTCGGTGCGGTAGAAGCGCTCGAACACCCGGGGCTGGTGCTCCGGCGCGATGCCGATGCCGCCGTCCCGCACGGTGAGGGTCGGCTGGGGTGCGCCGTTCACGACGGCCTCCACCCACCCGTTCTCCACGTTGTACTTGAGGGCGTTGTCAATCAGGTTGGAGCACAGCTCGTACAGGAGCGTCCTGTCCCCGCGGACGAAGGCCGGCTCCCCTGTGAAGGACAGGCACAGGCTCCGCTCCTTCGCGGGCAGCTCCATGGCCTGGCAGGCGGCCTGGGCGACTTCCGCCAGGTCGACCTTCTCCCGCTTGCCGCCGGGCAGGCCCTCGTCCAGCCGGGAGAGGCGCAGGATGTCCTCCACCAGGGCCAGCATGCGGCTGCTCTCCGAGCGGATGACGCCATAGAAGCGCTGGAGGTCCTCCGGCTTGACCATCCCGGACTGCAGCAACTCCGCCGAGCCGCCGATGGTGGTCAGGGGCGTGCGCAGCTCGTGGGAAACGTTGGCGGTGAAGCGCTTGCGCATCGCCTCCCCCTGCAGCTTTTCCGTCTGGTCGGACAGCAGCAGCACCCAGCCGCGCTTGCCGGACAGCGCGCTGGCGGAGAGTGCCAGGCTGCGCCCGGAGCGCTCCAGCAAGCCTTCCGCGCTGCCCGCGTCGCCCAGGTCTTTCATCAGCTTGAGGACAGCCGGGCTGCGGTCGATTTCCATCAGCGGGCGGCCCATCGCCTGCTCCCGCGTGACGCCCAGCATCGTCCGGGCGCTGGGGTTGATGAGGATGATTTCATTTTTGGGCCCCAGGGCGACAAAACCCTCGTGCATGCCGGTCAGCAGGGCGTCCAGCTCCTGCCGCCTGGCCTCCAGCGCGTCCATCTGCTCGCGGGTGTGGGCGTTCTGAGCGTCGATGCGGCGGATTAAGGGCAGGATTTCCTCCGGCACCACCGCGTCCTCCGGGCGGTCCGGGTCGATGGCCAGGATGGGCTTGAGCAGCCGGCCGGACAGGTAGTCCGCCAGCGGCAGGCTGAGGAGCGCCAGCAACAGGACGCCAAAGGCGGTCAGCGGCAGCACGCCGGAGGCCACACGGGACGCGACGCGCTCCGGCTCGGACAGGCGCAGCACGCTGCCGTCGTCCAGCCGCAGGGCGCTGTAGACCAGCGTTGCGCGCAGGGTCTGCGAATAGCGGACGGCGGAGCCGAAGCCCGTTTCCAGCGCCTGGCGCACCTCGGGCCGGCCGGCGTGGTTTTCCAGTTCCGTCCCGGCCTGGTTGTCAAACAGCACGGCGCCGTCCGGGGACAGGTAGGTCAGCCTCGAGGGGGAGGCCTGGACCTGAAGCACCGCGAGCCCGCCGCCCGCCTGCATGCGGGTTTTCAGCAGCGCCGCCTCTTCCTTCAGCCGCAGGGCCAGCTGGTCGCGGGAGGCGGAGGCGACCACGGCAGAGGACAGGAAGGCCGCGGACACGCCGAAGAGCAGGATGAGGAGGATGAAGGACAGGAAAATCCGTTTTCTCATCGAGGCTTTCCCCTCCTTTCCCCCATTAAGGACCGAAGCCGCCCGGGCACGCTCAGGTCGCCTTCCCCGGCGCGGCGTCCGGCGCGCCGTCCGCCAGCCGGTAGCCTACGCCGCGGCGGGTCTCGATCAGGGCGGCGGCGGCGCCCAGCTTGACGCGCAGGGTGCGCACGTGCATGTCCACCGTGCGCGTGTCCCCGGCGTAATCGGTATCCCACACCTTGCTGAGCAGCTGCTCGCGGGTGAAGACCAGGCCAGGGTTTTCCATCAGGAACTGTAGCAGGCGGAACTCCTTGTTGGTCAGCTGCACCATCTCGCCCTGCACGGAAACCTCCTGCCGGGCGGCGTCCAGCAGGACGGGGCCCGCGCGCAGCGGCCCGGCCGCCTCCTGCGCCCCGGCGCGGCGCAGCACGGCGCGCACGCGGGAGAGCAGCTCCATCACGCCGAAGGGCTTGACTACGTAGTCGTCCGCACCCAGGTCCAGGGAGCGCACCTTGTCGATTTCCGCGTCCCGCGCGGTCAGCATGATGACGGGCACGCGCCGGGTGCGCTCCTCGGCGCGCAGGCGCTGTAGCAGCCTGGTCCCGTCCAGGCCGGGCAGCATCTGGTCCAGCAGCACCAGCTGCGGCACCCGGGTTTTGCAGGCTTCCAGGAAGGACCTGCCCTCCGCGAAACCCTCCGCCTCGTAGCCGGCCTGGCGCAGGGTGTAGAGCACCAGCTCGCGGATGGCCGGGTCGTCCTCCACCGAGTAAATCACGAAAGGCGCTCCCCCTTGTATTCCCCGGTGACGGCGAACTCCACCCACTCGGCGATGTTGACCGCGTGGTCGGCGCTGCGCTCGAAGTACTTGGCGATCATCAGCATGTCCAGCAGCTGCATCCCGTCCGGGTGCTCCCCAGTGACGCAGTAGTCGTTGAGGACGCCCATCAGCTCGACCTTGACTTGGTCGAACAGGTCGTCCACGATGTCGTCGTCCTCCATCACCTGGCGCGCCAGCGCCAGGTCGCGCGCGACGTAGGCGTCGATGGCCTTGTGCACCATGCGGGACGTCTCCTGCGCCATGTTCTCCAGGTGCGCGGGGAAGGTGAGCCGCTCGCCCTTCACCGGCATGCACAGGATTTCCGCGATGTCGCTCGCCTGGTCGCCGATGCGCTCCATGTCGGTAATCATCTTCAGCGCCGCCGAAATCAGCCGCAAATCCCGCGCAACCGGCTGCTGCATCAGAATCAGGCGCAGGCACATCGACTCGATTTCCCGCTCCTTGCGGTCGACCTCGTTGTCCCCGTCGCGCAGCTTCTGCGCGACCTCCTGGTCGCGGGTGGAAATCAGGGCGCCGGCGGTCTCGATGGCCCGCTCGATCATGCTGCCCATGGTGATCATTTCGGTATTGAGCCGCTGCAGCTGCTCGTCAAAGCGGGTCCTCATCAGCCGAACCTCCCCGTGATGTAGTTTTCAGTGCGCACGTCGGAGGGATTGGAGAAAAGCCGCTCCGTATCCCCCATCTCGACCATCTCCCCCAGCAGGAAAAAGGAGGTGACGTCGCTGATGCGCGCGGCCTGCTGCATGTTGTGCGTTACGATGACCACAGTATATTCGGTTTTCAATTCCAGGACAAGGTCTTCGATCTTGGAGGTGGAGATGGGGTCCAGGGCGCTGGTCGGCTCGTCCATCAGGATGACCTCCGGCTGGACCGCCAGGCAGCGGGCGATGCACAGCCGCTGCTGCTGGCCGCCGGAGATGGCCATGGCGCTCTTTTTCAGGTCGTCCCTGACCTCCTCCCACAGCGCGGCCTTGCGCAGGGAGTTTTCCACAATCGCATCCAGCTTCAGCTTGCCGCGCACCCCGTGGGAGCGGGGGCCGTAGGCGATGTTGTCGTAGATGCTCATCGGGAAGGGGTTAGGCTTCTGGAAGACCATGCCCACGCGCTTGCGCAGAAGGTTGACCTCGCTGGAGGGCGCGTAGATGTCCTCCCCGTCCAGCAGCACCTGCCCGGTCAGCCGGCAATCGGGAATCAGGTCGTTCATCCGGTTTAAGGACTTGAGCAGCGTGGACTTGCCGCAGCCGGACGGCCCGATGAGGGCTGTGACCTCATGCTCCAGGATGTCCATATCGATGTGCTTGAGCGCCTGGAAGGCGCCGTAAAACAGGTCCACGTCCCGGATCTGGAACTTGACGCGGCTGTCGCCGCCGTTCTTCACCGCCTTGCTGTTGAGGGCGAAATGGGTCATTCTGTCAGCCTTTCCTGGTCAGTTTGCGGGCAATCAAGGAGGAGAGATAATTCATCAGCAGCACGATGACCAGCAGCACCACCGCCACCGCGAAGGCCTCGTCGACGTAGCGGCCTTCCTGCTGCAACTGGAAGAGGTGGACGGCCAGCGTGCGGCCGGACTGGGTCAGCCCCGCGACGCGGGCGACGGTGCCGGAGGTATAAATCAGCGCGGCCGTCTCCCCGGAGATGCGGCCGATGGACAGCAGCACCGCCGCCAGGATGCCCGGCATCGCGACGGGCAGCACGATGCGCACCGTGGTGCGCAGCTTGCCGGCGCCCAGGCCGAAGCTGCCCTCCCGGTAGCTCATGGGGACCGCCAGGAGGGATTCCTCCGTCTGCCGCAGAATCAGCGGCAGGGTCATGATGCCCAGCGTCAAGGCGCCCGCCAGGATGGAGTTGCCCATGCCCAGGGTGACCACGAAGGCCAGCATGCCGAACAGCGCGTAGATGATGGAGGGGATGCCCGCCAGCGTCTCCGCCGTCACGCGGATGACCCGGACCAGGCGGCTGCCGGGCCTGGCGTACTCCGCCAGGTAGATGCCGCCGAACACCCCGAGGGGGACCGAGAAGAGCAGGGAAAGCGCGGTCATGGTCAGCGTGTTGACGATGGCGGGGAACATGGAGACGTTTTTGGAGGTGTATTTCACCTCGAACATGGACGGCTTCAAGTGCGGAATGCCGCGCACGCAGATGTAGACGACAATCCACAGCAGCACGCCCACGGTGACGAGCCCGGACAGCCAGCACAGCGCCTTGAGCGCGCGCGAGCCCCAGTGCGCCCGCCGCCGGGTGGGCACCGTGATGTCGATTCCCCGGAGCTCCGTCACTGCTGCACCCTCCTGCGGTTGATGAAGGAAAAAAGGAAGTTGATGGCCAGCACGATGACGAACAGCACCACGCCGGTGGCGATGAGCGACTCGCGGTGCAGGTCGGCGGCGTAGCCCATCTCCATCAGGACGTTGACCGTCAGCGTCCGGACGCCCTTCAATATATCCCCCGGCATGCGGGGGTTGTTGCCGGCGACCATGATGATGGCGGTGGTTTCCCCGATGGCGCGGCCGATGCCCAATACCAGGCCGGACACGATGCCCGGGCGCGCGGCGGGCACGACCGCGCGGAACACGCTGCCCTCATGGGTGGCGCCCAGCGCGAGGCTGCCCTCGTAGTAGGAGCCGGGCACCGCGCTGATGGCCGCCTCCGCCGTCTGGATGATGGTGGGGAGAATCATGATGGCCAGCAGGATGCTGGCGACCAGGACGCTCTTCCCGGTGCCGCCAAAGGCGTGGCGCACGAAGGGCACCAGCACGATCATCCCGAAAAAGCCGTAGACCACGGAGGGGATGCCAGCCAGCAGCGCGACGGCGGGCTTCATAAAGCGGACCACGGGCCGGCTGGCGAAGCGCGACATCAGGATGGCTGTCAGGATGCCGACCGGCGCGCCCAGCAGCAGCGCGCCGAAGGTGACGTAGAAAGAGCCGACAATCATCGGCAGGATGCCGAATACGTCCCTGAGCGGCGCCCATTCGGTGCCTGAGACGAAGGCGACCGGGGAATAGGCGCGGAAGAAAGGCAGGCCGTTGGCGAACAGGAAGACGCAGATTACGCCCACCGCCAGAACACAGACGCATGCGGAGGCCAGGAACAGCCCCCGCATGAGTCCTTCGGAACGATTTTTCCGCTGCCGCATGGATTATTGGTTCAAGTCTGCCCAGGCGGTGATTTCGCCGACGAACACCTGCCGCACCTGCTCCAGCGAAAGGTTCTCGACAGGATTGACGGGGCTGACGATGACCGCGATGCCGTCGATGCCGATGGCGGTGCCGACCGCGCCGGCTTCCTTCTCGCTGTCCTTCAAGGCGCGGGAGGCCATGCCGATGCCGTAGGTGCCGTCCAGTGCGCCGGTGACGCCGGCGGTGGAGCCGGTGGACTGCACGTCCAGCACGGCGTTGGGGTTGAGGGCGGAATAGGCCTCGACCAGCAGCTCCATGACGGGGGCCACGGAAGTGGAGCCGCCGATGGACAGGTTGCCGGACAGGTTGGCGGCGGTGTAGGCGGGCGCGTCGGCGGCCACCGGGACCAGGCCGTCCTCGGCCACGACCGCCTGGCCGTCCGCGCTCATCACGAAGGCCATGAAGTCCTTCGCGAGCGGGTCGGCCAGCTCGCCCTTGGTCACCACGTTGAAGGGGCGGGCGATGGGATAGGTCTGGTTCAGGATGTTTTCGGTGCTGGCTTCCACGCCGTCGACCTTGATTGACTTCACGGACTCGTTGTGCAGGACCGAGGACAGGGACGCGTAACCGACGGCATATTCGTTTTCCGCGACGGTGGTCATGACCAGGGAGGTGCCGTTGACGAAGTCGGCCTCGGCGTAGGTGTTGTCCACTTCCTTGCCTTCGGCGTCCTTGGTGGCGATGCCGGTCAGCTCGATGAAGGCGCCGCGGGTGCCGCTGCCTTCCTCGCGGGAAACGACGGCGATGGTCTTGGAAGCGTCAAACTCGGCGAGGGCCACCGCGCTTACGGCGGTCAGGGCCAGGACCAGGGCCAGGATTTTACGCAGTTTCATCCAGATGTTCCTCCTTTTGATGCAGCAAACTCTGCTTGCACCGTCAGGATAGACGCCCAATGTAAAACCCGGAGGCCCGTCCATGTAAAGTTTGTGTAAAGCCTGCCGGGCGGATTGATTTACCTGAGCACCTTGCTGAGGAAGGCCTGGGTGCGGGGGCTTCGCGGGCGGTCGAAAAGCTCTTCGGGGCTGCCCTGCTCCTCGATGCGGCCCTCGTCCATGAACAGGACGCGGCTGGACACCTCCCGCGCGAAGCCCATCTCATGGGTGACGATGACGCAGGTCATCCCCTGGAGGACCAGGTTCTTGATGACCTGCAGCACCTCGCCCACCATCTCCGGGTCCAAGGCGCTGGTCGGCTCGTCGAACAGCATGACCTCCGGGTCCATCGCCAGCGCGCGGACGATGGCCAGGCGCTGCTTCTGCCCGCCGGAAAGGCGTCGGGGATGCTCCTGCGCCTTGTCCGACAGCCCCACGCGGGCCAGCAGCTCCCGCGCGTAGGCCTCCGCGTCCGGCCTGGAGCGCTTCTTGAGCAGCACCGGCGCCAGGGTGATGTTCTGCAGGACCGTCAGGTGCGGGAAGACGTTGAAGTGCTGGAACACCATGCCCATCTTCTGACGGTGGAGGTTGAGGTCCACGCCGCGGTCGGTGAGGCTGACGCCGTCGAAGACGACGGTGCCGGAGGTTGGCGACTCCAGCAGGTTCAGGCAGCGCAGGAAGGTGGACTTGCCGGAGCCGGAGGGGCCGATGACGGAGATGACCTCCCCGTTTCGCACGGTCTCGGTGATGCCGCGCAGCACCTCCAGGTCGCCGAAGTTCTTGCACAGGGCGATGGTCTCAATCACTGGCCTTCATCCTCCTCTCCAGGGAGTTGACGAGCTTGCTGAGGAAGAATGTCAGCAGGAAATAGATGACGCCGACCACGACCAGGGGCTCCAGCACAAGGAACATGGTGCCCCGGACGGTGCTGTACTGGGTCATCAGGTCGCCGACGAAGAAGGTGGACGCCAGGGAGGTCTCCTTGATGACGGTGACGAACTCGTTGCCCAGCGCCGGCAGGATGTTCTTGACCGCCTGGGGCAGGACAATGCGCGTCATCGCCTGGCGGGCGGAGAGCCCCAGGGTGCGCGCGGCCTCCGTCTGCCCGGGGTCCACCGCCTGGATGCCGGCGCGCACGATTTCACAGACGTAGGCGGCGGAGTTGAACACCAGGGCGATGGAAACGCAGGCGAACTTGGACAGGTTGAGCAGCGGCAGCAGCTCCGGCAGCATGAAATAGAAGAAGTACAGCTGCAGCAGCAGCGGGGTGCCGCGCATCAGTTCCACGTAGCCGGTGGCCAGGGCATTGGCGGGCTTGAAACGGGAGCGGCGCATCAGCGCCAGGGCGGAGCCCAGGATGGTGCCGAAGAACACCGTGATGAAGCTCAGCAGCAGCGTGTAGCCCGCGCCCTGCAGGAACAGCCCCCAGTACTTCTCCAGCACCCGGGCGATGTTGGGGCCGAAATTGTCAAACATCCGCCCCCTCCTTTCCTTCCGGGGAATCGAGCGCCTCCGCGCAGCGCACGGCGTCCAGCAGCATCCCCAGGCTGGGGCGGACAGGCGCGTCCTCCATATCGCTTTGCCGGAGCGCCAGGGGCAGGCGGGCGAGGAAGCCCGGCTCGTCCGGCCGGGTCCCGAAATCCTGAAGCGAGGCGGGGCTGCCCAGGGCGCGCAGGAAGGCGCGCAGGGCCCGCGCCTGCGGAATCTTCCGCTCCAGGCACAGCTGCACCAGGCTGCCCCAGGCCACCATCTCCCCGTGCAGGGCGGCGGCAAAGGCGGGCAGCTCGTGCAGGACATAGTACAGGGCGTGGGCCAGCCCGCCGTTGAAGGGCTCGCGCACCAGCAGGCTGACCAGGCCGGTGTTGACCACGCAGCACTGGACGGCTAGGCGGTAGGCCGCGCTGTCCGAGCCCCGGCAGGCGTCGGAGAGCGCCTGCGCCCCCACCGACAGCAGGGTGTCGTAGCCCGCGCGCGCGACGGACAGCCCCAGCAGGTCGGAATAGGGCAATTCGGCGCCTGTCGCCTTAAAGGAGGCCTCCACGTGCTTGGCGAGGCTGTCGCCGATGCCGGCGCGCAGGAAGGCCGGGGGCGAGGCGGCCAGGATGCGGGTGTGCAGGTAGGCGTGCGTGGGCGGGCCGTCCAGGAAGAGGAAGGGGTCGTACCCCTCCTGCCCGGGCTGGTGGACGACGGACAGCGCGGTCACCGCGGCGCAGGTGGCCGGGATGGTGGGCAGGGTGAACACCGGCAGCCCGGCAAAGTGGGCGCCTGCCTTGGCGGTGTCCAGCGCGCGCCCGCCGCCCATACCCATGACGGCGCAGGCGCCCACCGAGCGGGCGGCATGGGCCGCCTCCTTCGCCGCGTCCATCGTGCTTTCCCCGGAGAAGGGCATCACGGTGAGCATGCACCCGGCGCCCGCAAGCGCCTCCTGCAAGGGGAGCAGCCCCGCGGCCAGCGCCTTTTCGCCGCCCAAAAGCAACGCCCTGCCGCCCTGAAGCAGGGGCTGGCGCGCCAGGTCCAGGAAGGCCTCCGGCCCCACGGTGAAGGGCGGGGGAGGCGGGACGGTCACCGAATGGGGATTGGACGCCTTCTTCATAGGTCCCCCAGCCTTTCCAGCCGCCGGAGCGCCTCCTTCAGGCTGTCTTCCCCCCGGGCGAAGTGCAGGCGGATGAGGGAGGTGACCGGCTCGCGGAAGAAGCTGGAGCCCGGCACCGCCGCCACGCCCAGATGCCGCGCCATCCATTCGCAGAAAGCCAGGTCGTCAAAGCCCGCGAAGCGCGGCAGGCGCAGCCACTCCCCCACGTCCGCCAGGACGAAGTAGGCGCCCTGGGGGACGTTGTGCGGCAAGCCGATGGCGGCCAGCCCGGACAGGAAGATGTCCCGCTTTTGCGTGTACAGGTCCCGCAGCGCCGCATAATATTCCGGCCCTGATTTCAGCCCCGGCACCGCCGCCGCCTGCAGCGGGGCCGCGGCGCCCACGGTCAGGAAGTCGTGCGCCTTGCGCGCGGCCTCCACCGCCTCCCCCGGGCCGATGAGGTAGCCCAGGCGCCAGCCGGTGATGGAATAGGTCTTGGACAGGGAGGACACGGTCAGGACGTTGCCCCACATCCCGGGCAGGGCGGAAAGGCGCGTGTGGACGTGAGGCCGGTAGACGATGTGCTCGTAGACCTCGTCGGTGATGACCCAGGCGCCGTGCCGTTTAGCCAGGGCGCCGATGCGGGTGAGCTCTTCTTCGGTAAAAACCTTGCCGCAGGGGTTGGAGGGGTTGCACACCACCAGCGCCTTTACCCCGCCCATGAAGGCGCTTTCCAGCGCCGCCCAGTCCACCGCGTAAGCCGGCGGGAGCAGGGGCACGTGCACCGCCTCGGCGCCGGAGAGGATGGCGTCCGCCTCATAGTTTTCATAATAAGGAGAGAAGACCGCCACCCGGTCCCCCGGGTTGAGCACCGCCAGCATCGCGCAGAGCATCGCCTCCGTCGCCCCGCAGGTGACGACGATTTCCGTTTCCGGGTCGATGGCCCGACCGATGGCCGCGCCTTGCTTGTCGGCGACCGCCCGGCGGAAATCCTCCGCGCCGTAGGTGACGGCGTACTGGTGGGGGCCTTCGCTGGAAACCCGCGCCAGCGCGCCGGTCAGCGCCGCGGGCGGGTCGAAATCAGGAAAACCCTGGGAGAGGTTGATGGCGCCATATTGGTCGCTCACCCGCGTCATCCGGCGGATGACCGACTCGGTGAACCGCCGCGTGCGGGCGCTGATCTGGGGCATGGGCAGGCTTCCTTTCCCGATGCATGATTATGCATCTGTGCCGGGAATCATAGCATGGCATCGGCGCCTTGTCCAGCGCATATGCGAAAAAGGTGCAAGTTTATCCGCGCGCGCGAGCCCCGGACGCCGGACGCATGCGCGGGGGGAAACCCCCCGGCGGATTGGAATAAGAGCAAGGCAGGGACGCTGCCGGCTTCCGCGCCCGGACGGGTTGGTAGCTCCATGGACTTGAACATAGTGTTCAGCATGCCCGGCTTCAGCGCTCGGACGGACTGGTGGCCGAGCCATGAGAGCCGGCAGGCGACGGGGAGTCACCCTTGCCGGCAAAGCGCATAATATACGTTGCAAAGATTGTTTTTTCATTGTTTTCCAGGTGGCCGCAGGACAACGCCGTCACGGGTGAATTCCATTAATCCTTGATTTTACTGATGGTTCCGAATTGTTGCGCCGCAGGAACGCGGAGGCAAGGGCATGAATTATTTTTCACTCCAATGTATTGACATGCAGTTCCGGCGGGTGTAGACTGCCCGCATCAAACCAAGGAGGAAGACCCGATGAAAAAGATGCTTGCCGCCCTTCTGGCCGCCCTGCTGCTGATGTCCCTGAGCGCCGCCGCGCTGGCCGAAGGCCGACTGGAGGCCATCAAGGCAGCCGGCAAGCTGGTCGTCGCGACCTCGCCCGACTACGCCCCCTACGAGTTCCCGGGGCCCGACGGAAAGCCCGTGGGCGCCGACATGACTTTCGCCCAGTACATCGCGGACAAACTGGGGGTGGAACTGGTGGTGGAATCCTTCAACTTCGACGGGGTGCTGGCCGCCGTCACCGCCGGCAAAATCGACCTGGGCATCGCCGGCATGGACCCGACGCCCGACCGCCTGTCGAGCATGGACTTCACCGACATCTACTACAACGAGACCAACCAGGTCATCCTGATTCACAAGGACAGCGCGGACGCCATCAAGACCCTGGCGGATTTCGCCGGGAAGAAGGTCGCCGCCCAGAACGGCACGCTGCAGCAGACCCTGGTGACCGAGCAGCTGAAGGATTCCCAGCTCGAGCTCATCACCCAGATTCCCGACGGCGTGATGATGCTGCTGTCCAAGAAGGTGGACGGCATCGCGCTAGCCAGCGTGGTGGCCGACCAGTACGTCGCCAACTACCCGGACCTGGTGCAGTGCGAGAGCAAGTTCGACTACACTTCCTCCGGCATCGCCGCGGCGGTCCCGAAGGGGGAGCCGGAGCTGCTGGCCGCGCTGAACGAGATTGTCGCCGAGGTCGTGGAGCAGAAGCTGTTCTACCAGTGGATGGACGAGGCGGTCGCGCTGAACAACAGCATGACGAAGTAAGCCGCGCGAACCCTGAAGCCGCCGGGGCAGCCCGGCGGCTCTTTCTACGCGCTTTCACCCGTAAAACAAAAGAGGGCCGTACCGCCCTCTTTTAAAAGGTGCCGAATTTCCTCAGCCCTTTGCCTTGCGGGGCTTGGGGGCGGGTTTCTCCGCGGTTTCCGCGGCGGGCGCCGGCGCCGCCTTTGGCGCCGCCTTGGGTTTGGCGGGGGCCTTCGGCTTGGCGGGCGCCTTGGCCTTGGGCGCGGCTTCTGTCGTTTGCTCCGTCTTGGACGCGGGTTTCGCCGGCTTCCCGGCCTTGGGCGCCGGCTGGCCCGCCTTCGGCGCCGCTTTTTTCACGGGCTTCGCGGGCGGGTCCTTAGGCTGCGGGGCCGAAACCGCCGCGGGCGCCGCTTCCGGCGCGGCGGTCTTCGGGGGCAGCAGGGCGGGCAGCAGCTTCTGGTAGATTTCAAGGTAGCGCTGGGAGGACTTGCGCCAGGAGTAGTCCTCCTCCATGCCGCGGCGCTGGAGCTTCTGCCAGGTGGGCTTGTCGTCCCAGAAGTAGCGCAGCGCGCGCTGGATGACGTGGAGCATGTCGTGGGCGTTGTAGTTGAAGAAGGAGAAGCCGTTGCCCTCGCCGGTGAACTCGTTGTAGGAAAGCACCGTGTCCCGGAGGCCGCCCGTTTCCCGCACCACCGGCACCGTGCCGTAGCGCAGGGCGATCATCTGGCTCAGGCCGCAGGGCTCGAAGGCGGAGGGCATCAGGAAGATGTCCGCGCCCGCGTAGACGCGGTGGGCCAGGTCGCTGTCCATGACGAACTGCGCCGCCACGCGGCCGGGGTAGTTCTGCTCCGCCCAGCTGAACAGGTTCACGTAACGGGACTCGCCCATGCCCAGGCAGACCAGCTGCAAATCCTCCCGCATGATGTCTGCGATGACGTAGTCCACCAGGTCCAGGCCCTTCTGGCTGTTGAGGCGGCCGACCATGGCGATGACGGGCACGTCCGGGCGCACCTCCAGGCCCAGCTCCTCCTGCAGCGCCTTCTTGCACGCCGCCTTGCCGGAGAGGTCGGAGGCCGTATAGGCCTGCGCGATGCGCGTGTCCGTGGCGGGGTCGAACTCGCGCACGTCCAGCCCGTTTAAGATGCCCGAGAGGCTGTTGCGCCGCGCCCGCAGCAGGCCGTCCAGCCGCTCTCCGTAAAAGGCGGTCTGGATTTCCTCTGCGTAGCTGGGGCTGACGGTGGTGACCTGGTCAGCGTAGACGACGCCAGCCTTCAGGAAATTGACGTTGCCGAAGTACTCCAACTTGTCGTCGGTGAAGACGCTGTTGGGCAGGCCCAGCATGTCCTGCACGTCCTTGATGCCGAAGACGCCCTGGTACTGCAGGTTGTGGATGGTGAACACCGTGCGGATACCGTCGTAGCGCGGCAGCCCCGCGTACTGGATGCGCAGCAGCGCCGGCACCATGCCGGTCTGCCAGTCGTGGGCGTGGATGACGTCCGGGGTGAAGGGTATCAGCGGCAGGGCGTTTAAGACCCCGCGGCAGAAGAAGGCGAAGCGCTCGTGCTCGTCCCCGCCCAGGCCGTAGATGTAGCTGCGGCCGAAGTAGTAGCGGTTGTCCAGGAAATAGTAGGTGACGCCGCCCTTTTCCAGCTGCTCGATGCCGCAGTACTGGCGGCGCCAGCCCAGGCTGACCTCGAAGTCGACCGTGTGGGTCATGCGGCGCTCGTACTCGTCGGGGATGGCGCTGTACTTGGGGATGACGACCCGCACGTCGTGCCCCTGCTCGGCCAGCGCCGGCGCCAGGGAACCGACCACGTCCGCCAGGCCGCCCGTCTTGCAGAAGGGCACGCACTCGCTGGCGGTGAACAGGATTTTCATGGGGCACCTCCTTGCGCGATGGCAGTCCACAAGGGGAGGCTAACAAAAGCCGATTTAAATTGTCAAGCCTTTGGCGACCACGATGGGGTAGGCGCGCGGCGCGATGAGGCGGACGTTTTCCCGCAGGGTGGTCTCCTTGTCCAGGATGCAGTTCTCCACCTCCGCGCCCCTGGAGATGACCGCGTCCTGCATGACGATGCTGTTGCGGATGACCGCGCCGGGCTTTACCACCACGCCGCGGAAGAGGATGCTGTTTTCCACCGTGCCCTCGATGAGGCAGCCGTCGGCGACCAGGGCGTTTGAGACCTTCGAGTCGCCGATATAGCGGGCGGGCATCTCGTCGCGCAGCTTGGTCCACACCGGCTGGTCGTCCCGGAAGGCCTGGGCGCGGAAGGCGTCGTTTAAGAAGTCCATGTTTGCCTGGAAGTAGCTTTGCACCGAGTCCACCACCCAGACCCGGCCCGGGCACTCGTAGGCGCCGACGCGGTAGACGCGCTCGGCAACCATCTGGGAGAGCATGTCGCGGGCGAAGTGGTGCTGGCCCGCGGCGACCGCGCGGTCCACCATGTCGATGAGCAGCTCGCGCCGGGCGACGAAGGCGCCTACGTAGGTGTTCTCGAAGTGCGGGATAGTCGGATCGTACTCAATGCGAGTGACCTGGCGGTCCTCCACCAGCAGGTAGCGGCCGCGGCCGTTGCGCCGGGCGTTGCGGTCCTTCGTGTACACGAGGGTGAGGTCGGCCTTTGTGTCCAGGTGCTGGCGCAGGACGTCGCGGAAGTCCGCCTGGTAGAGGACGTTGCTGTCGGACACGGCGATGTTGCGCTCCACTGAGCGGCGCATGAAACCGATGTTGGTGTGCAGGGCGTCCAGCAGGCCGTCGTAGAGGCCGACGTTCTCCCTGGACATGTAGGGCGGCAGGATGGTCAGGCCGGAGCGCTTGCCGTGCAGGTTCCACTCCCTGCCGCTGCCCAGGTGGTCCATCAGGCTGTGGTAGTTCTTCTGCATGATGATGCCGATGTTCTTGATGCCGGAGTGGATCATGCTGGAGAGGATGAAGTCGATGAGGCGGTAGCGCCCCACCATGGGCAGCGCCGCGGGCGCGCGGTAGCGGGTGAGCTCCTGCAGCTCGTCCACGCGCTCCCCGGTGTAGATGAGGCCGACGATGTCCTGTTTCATACGCTCCCCCTCACTCGCCCAGCTGCTGGCCGGCCTTGAGGCTGGCCCCGGCGGGGACGACGGTGTTGCTGCCGACCACGGCGATGTCGCCTGTTTCCTCCCCGATGAGGGCGCCTTCGCCGATGACGGCGTTCTCCGCGACGATGGCGCGCCGGATGACCGCGCCCTTCCCGATGACCGCGTGGGGCATGACGACCGAGTCGACGACCTGCGCCCCCGTGGCGATGTGCACGTCCGCCGACAGCACGGAGTGGACGACCCTGCCGAAGACTTCGCAGCCCTCGGTGACCAGGCTGTCCCGGATTTCGCCCTGGGGCGCCGCGTAGTGCGGTGGCTCGCCCACGTTGCGTGCGTAGATGCGCCACTTGCGGTCGTGCAGGTCGATGGGCGGCGGCGTCATCAGCAGGTCCATGTTGGCCGCCCAGAGGCTCTCGATGGTGCCCACGTCCTTCCAGTAGCCCTCGAAGCGGTAGGCGGCCAGGCGCTCGCCGGCCGCGAGCATGGCGGGGATGACGTTCTTGCCGAAGTCGTTGGAGGACTTGGGGTTCTTTTCGTCGCTCTCCAGGTACTGGCGCAGCTTGTCCCAGGTGAACACGTAGACGCCCATGCTGGCGTTGTTGGACTTGGGATTCCTGGGCTTCTCCTCAAACTCGGTGATGATGCCGTCCGCGTCGGTGTTCATCAAGCCGAAGCGGCTGGCCTCCTCCCAGGGCACCTGGCGCACCGCCACGGTGAGCGCGGCGCCGCGGGAGACGTGATGGGAGAGCATCTCGGCGTAGTCGCACTTGTAGATGTGGTCGCCCGAGAGGATGAGCACGTAGTCCGGGTTGTACTGGCTGATGAAGGAAAGGTTCTGGTAAATCGCGTTGGCCGTCCCCTTGTACCACTCCCCCTCCTCGCCCTTGGAGTAGGGCGGGAGGACGAAGACGCCGCCGTTGGAGATGTCCAGGTCCCAGGGCGCGCCGGAGCCGATGTAGGAGTTGAGCTCCAGCGGCTTGTACTGCGTGAGCACGCCGACGGTGTCGATGCCGGAGTTGGCGCAGTTGGACAGGGGAAAGTCGATGATGCGGTACTTCCCCCCGTAGGGCACCGCCGGCTTGGCGACGTGCCGGGTCAGGATGCCCAGGCGGCTCCCCTGGCCGCCGGCCAGCAGCATCGCCACGCAGTTCTTTTTCTGGGTCATCGGGCTTCTCCCTCCTTTTCAGGCGGCGCCGCTTTCTTTTTGGCGGGCGCTCTCCGGGGCTTTTTCGCGGGCCTGGGGTCCCGCTTGTAGTCGAAGTAAACCGTGGACAGCGGCGGCACGCAGACCTCCACCGACCAAGGCAGGCCGTTGCACAGCTCCTCCTGCGCGCGCAGGGCGCCGGCGTTGTACTGGTTGGAGCCGCCGAACTCCTTCAGGTCGGTGTTGAAGCACTCCGTCACCACGCCCGGCTCCGGCAGGCCGAAGCGGTACTGGGGGTAGAAGGCCGAGGTGAAGTTGGTCATGCACACGACGGAATTGCCGGAAAGGTCGGTGCGCATGAAGACGGTCAGGCTGCGCTCCCGGTCGTCCGCCGCCAGCCACTGGAAGCCGTCCCAGCTGTCCTCCACCTCGTGCATGGCGGGGGTGTCCCGGTAGAAGCGGTTCATCACCCGCACGCAGCGGCACAGGTCCGGGTGGCGCTCGTAGACCATCAGGAACCAGTCCAGCTGGCCGTCGTAGTTCCACTCGATGAAGTGGCCGAACTCCCCGCCCATGAACAGCAGCTTTTTGCCGGGATGGGCCATGGTGTAGCCGTACAGCGCGCGCAGACCGGCGAATTTCTGCCAGAGGTCGCCCGGCTGCTTGTCCAGCATGCTCTTCTTCCCGTGCACGACCTCGTCGTGGGAGAAGGGAAGGATGTAGTTCTCGCTGAAGGCGTAAAAGAGGGAGAAGGTCAGCTTATCGTGATGCCAGCGGCGGTAGACCGGGTCGAACTTGATATAGGCCAGCATGTCGTTCATCCAGCCCATGTTCCACTTGAAGCCGAAGCCCAGCCCGCCCTGGTCCACCGGACGGGTAATCAGGGGAAAAGCGGTGGACTCCTCCGCGATCATCATCACGCCGGGGAAGTCGCTGTAGACGACCTGGTTGAGCCGGCGCAGGAAGTCGATGGCCTCCAGGTTTTCCCGGCCGCCGAACTGGTTGCCCAAAAAGTCCCCCTCCCGGGAGAAATCGTGGTAAATCATGCTGGACACCGCGTCGCAGCGCAGGCCGTCGGCGTGGTAGTACTCCAGCCAGAAGCAGGCGTTGGACAGCATGAAGCTGTTGACCTCGCCCCGGGCGTAGTCGAACATCATCGTGCCCCATTGGGGCATCTCCGCGCGGCGGGGGTCCTCGTGCTCGAAGCAGGGGGTGCCGTCGAAGCGCCGCAGGCCGATTTCATCCCGCGGGAAGTGCGCGGGCACCCAGTCGAGGATGACGCCGATGCCGGCCTGGTGGAGCCGGTCAATGAGGGACATCAGCTCCTTCGGCTTGCCGTGCCGGGCGGTGGCCGCGTAGTAGCCGGTGACCTGGTAGCCCCAGGACATGTCCAGCGGGTGCTCCATCAACGGCAGCAGCTCCACGTGGGTGTAACCCATCTCCTCCACATAGGGGATGAGCTGGTCGGCGATTTCGCCGTAGGAGAGCATGCGGCCGTTCTCGCCCCGGCGCCAGGAGGCCAGGTGCATCTCGTAGATGTTGACGGGGCTGCGGTAGGGGTTCCAGGACTTGCGCCGCTCCATCCACTGCCCGTCGCCCCAGGCGTAACCGTCCAGGTCGTAGAGCAGGCTGGCGGTGTTGGGGCGCAGCTCGCCGGCGAAGGCGAAGGGGTCCGCCTTCAGGCGCCACTGGCCGTCCGCGCCCAGGACGGCGTACTTGTAGGCGCGCATTTTCTCTTCCGCGCCTTCGTAGCTGAAGGTTTCCGGGTCGGCGGCGGGGGTGAAAAGGATGTCGGGCAGGCGCAGCTCCCAGGTGCCGTCGAACTGCTTTTGCATTGGGTGCTTCTCATAGTCCCAGAAGCAGAACTCTCCTGTCAGGCTGACCGCCCGGGCGTTGGGCGCCCAAACGGAAAAATGCCAGCAGTCCACGTCCTGCCAGACCGGGTGCGCGCCGAACATCCGGTAGGCGTGCCGGCTGGTCCCCTGGTGGAACCCCTGCCTCTGCGCGCCGTCCGGGGGCTGATAGCGCAAGGTGATTCCTCCCTTCCGCAACAGACGGATGATTCCCATGCGTGACTATTTTCTAGGGCAAGTATAGCATAGCGCCTACCGCCGCGCAACTTGCAAAGCGGTTGACCCGCCTTGACAAATCCGCCCTTTCGCTTCAATGCCGGGCGCCCCCGATTGAAGGCGCGCGCCGCCGCGTGCTATAATCCGCAAAGCAAAACGAAAGGATGTGCGTGATGGCGAGGCGGCTGTTCGCCCCCCGGCGCCGGCGGCACGCCGGTTGCCTGACGGTGTTCCTGCTGCTGTTCGCGGCGGCGGCGCTTGTGCTGTCCTTAAACGGCCTGTCCAACCGCTACGTGCGCCTGGAAACCCGGCCGGTGACGGTGCTGCAGTTGCCCCGGGCGCTGGAGAACACCGCCATCCTGCATATTTCCGACCTGCACGCAGCCCAGCTGGGGCCCGGGCAGACGCACCTGCGGCAGGCGCTGGGCAAGGAAAGCTACCAGGCTGTCGCGCTGACCGGGGACATGGTGGGCAGAAGCGGGAACGTGAAGCCCCTCCTGGAGCTGCTGGACGCGCTCAAGCCCGGCGTGCCGGTGTTTTTCGTGGCCGGGGACAACGACCCCGCCCCCCTAATGACCGCCCCGCACGGGGACGGGGAGGTCAAGGCGCCCTGGGTGCGCGAGGCCGAGGCCAGGGGCGCCCGGTACCTGGAGTATCCCGTCCGGCTCGAGGTGGAGGGGCAGGCGGTGTGGTTCGTGCCGGGGGAACTGTATTTCATCGACCTGAACAGCGCGTCCGCCGCCCTCAGGGAGCAGGCGGAAGCCCTGAAGGCGTCCGGGAAGGCCTACGAGCCGGAGACCGGCGCCCAGCTGCGTGCGGCGGAGCACCGCCTTGGGACCGTGAACGCCGCCCTGCAGGCGATGGAGGAGATACAGCCCACCGACCTTGTGGTTGCGCTGACCCACCAGCCGCCGGGCGCCGACATGCTGGGCGAGCTGGCGCAGGAGGCCCGCGAAAAGAACCTGACGAGCCCCGGCCTGTTCCTCGGCGGGCAGTTCAACAACGGGCAGGCGCGCCTGCCGGGGCTGGGCCCGGTGTACGTGCCGCCGCAGGCGGACGGCCGGGGTGGCTTTTTCCCGGGGGATGAGGGCTTTACGGGGCTGTCCATCCAGAAGGGTTTCCCCGTCCACATCAGCCCCGGGCTGGGCGTTTCCGGCTATTACCCGGTGCCGCTGCGGCTGTTCAACCGGCCCAGCGTCACCCTGCTGCAATTGACCGCCCGCATGACGCGATAGGAGGAAGCCCTTGCCGAACCGTGGGATGTTCACCAACCGGGAACTGAGCTGGCTGCAGTTCAACGAGCGGGTGCTGTCCGAGGCCGTCAACCCGGACAACCCGCTGCTGGAGCGCGCGCGGTTTTTGTCCATCGTGTCCAACAACCTGGACGAGTTTTTCATGGTGCGCGTCGGCAAGCTGGAGCGCAAGGCCGACATGGGGCGGAGCGAGCCCGACCCCGCCGGCATGACGCCGGAAACCCAGGTGCGTGAAATCCGCAAGGCCGTGCGCGGGCACGTCGAGCGGCAGTACCACATCCTCAACCGCCAGCTGCTGCCGGAACTGAGGGACAACGGCATCGGGCTGCTTCAGGCGGAGGAGCTGACCTCCGAGCAGAAGCGCTGGCTGTCCCAGTACTTCGACGCCCAGGTACTCCCGGTATTGACCCCCCGCACCATCAACCCCATGCACCCCTTCCCCATCCTGGCGGCCAAGGCGCTCTACATCGCGGTGCTGCTGCAGTCGGACAAGGGCGGGGAGCCGCAGCTGGCCATCGTGCCCGTGCCCAGGGCGCTGCAGCGGGTCGTCCTTTTGCCCATGGGCCGCGGCCAGGCGCGCGGCGTGCTGCTGGAGGAGCTCATCGCCCTGTTCCTGCCACGGATTTTCCTGTACATGGCGCCGCTGGCCCAGATGCCGCTGCGCATCACGCGCAACACCGACTTCGTGATGAACCTGGATGACATGGACAATTTGCTCAGCGAAATGAGCAAGAACGTGCAGCGGCGCTCCTACGGCAAAATCGTGCGCATGGAGGTCTCCGAGGGCGCGAACCGCCGGCTGCTGGACATGGTGGCGGGCGCCATGGAGGTGGAGGAGGACGCGCTGTTCGAGGTGGACGGCCCGGTGGACCTGCGCTTCTTCATGCGCCAGCTGTGCTCGCTGCCAGGCTTTGACCATCTGCGCTACCCCGCCTACACGCCCCGGGTCAACCCCCGGCTGCTGGTCAGGGAGTCCATCTTCCGGACCATCAGGGGCGGCGACCTGTTCTTCCACCATCCCTACGACAGCTTCGACCCCGTCGTGCGCTTCCTGGCGGAGGCCGCCACCGACCCCCAGGTGCTGGCCATCAAGCAGACCCTCTACCGGGTAAGCTCCCACAGCCCGATGATCGACGCCCTCGCCCGCGCCGCGCAAAACGGCAAGCAGGTGACCGCGCTCATCGAGGTGAGGGCGAGATTCGACGAGGAGCACAACATCGCCTGGAGCAAGGCGCTGGAAAAAGCCGGCTGCCATGTGCTCTACGGGGTGCCCCGGTGGAAGACCCACTCCAAGGTGACCCTGGTCATCCGCCGGGAGGCGGAGGGGCTGCGGCACTACGTGCACTTCGGCACCGGCAACTACAACGACGTGACAGCCAGGATCTATACGGACATGGGCGTCATGACCTGCGACAAGCAGCTGGGCGAGGACGCGGCCGCCTTCTTCAACCTCATCCTGGGCTACAGCTACACCTTCCCGATGCGGGAGATGGTGGCCTCGCCTTACCAGTTGCGGGAGGCGATGCTCTCGCGCATCCGGCGTGAGGAGGTCAACGCCCACGACGGGCGCCCCTGCGGCATCACGATGAAGATGAACTCCCTGTCCGACCCAGAGATGATTGCGGCGCTGCTGTCCGCCGCCAACGCGGGGGTGCCCGTCCGGCTGATGGTCCGCGGGATTTGCTGCCTGAACTACCGCGAGAACAAGAACCTGCGGATTTTTAGCCTGGTGGGGCGTTTCCTGGAGCACGCCCGCGTCTACGCCTTTGAAAACGGCGGGGAAAAGGAGCTGTTCCTTTCCTCCGCCGACCTGATGACCCGCAACCTGGATAAACGGGTAGAGCTGACCGTGCCGGTCAAGGACGCGGGCATCCGCGCCCAGATCCTGTCCATCCTGGAATTGGGGTTCATGGACAACCGCAAGCTGTGGCGGCTGGAGAGCGGCAGCCATTACACGCGGGTGCCCCGCGCGGCGCCCGCGGTTTTCGCCCAGGAGGCACTCATCCGCTCGCCCGACCCCCTGCTTGACAAGGAAAATCCCGCCGTTTAGAATCAAACTGCGCGGCGGGGGGCGACGCCCCCGGGACGCGGCGGCACGCGGCGGCCTTGAGACAAGGCGGCCGCACGGTTTATCAAGGAGCAGCCAATATGCAGATTTACAACAGCCAGACGCGGAAAAAAGAAGAGTTCGTCCCCCTCAGGGAAGGAAAGGTCGGCATGTACTGCTGCGGCCCGACGGTGTACGACTTCTTCCACATCGGCAACGCGCGGCCCTTCATCATGTTCGACGTTTTGCGGCGCTACCTGCAGTACCGGGGGTACGAGGTGACCTACGTGCAGAACTTCACCGACGTGGACGACAAGATGATCGAGCGCGCCAAGCGGGAGGGCGTGAGCGTCAGGGAGCTGGGCGACCGCTTCATCGCGGAGTACTGGAAGGACGCCGGCGCCCTGGGCGTGAAGCCCGCCGACGTGCACCCGCGGGCGACGGAGCACATCCCGCAGATGATTGCCCTCATCCAGGGGCTCATCGACAAGGGCATGGCCTACGAGCAGGCGGGCAGCGTGTATTTCTCGACGCCTGATTTCCCGGAGTACGGCAAGCTGTCCGGCCAGAACCTGGAGGACCTGGACGCTGGCGCGCGGGTGAGCGTGGACGAGGAAAAGCGAAACCCCCTGGACTTCGCCCTGTGGAAGGCCGAGAAGCCGGGCGAGCCCAGCTGGGACAGCCCCTGGGGAAAGGGCAGGCCGGGCTGGCACATCGAGTGCAGCGCGATGAGCATGGACTACCTGGGGGAAGCCTTCGACATCCACGCGGGCGGGCAGGACCTGCTGTTCCCCCACCATGAGAACGAGGTCGCCCAGAGCGAGGGCTTTACCGGGCACCCCTTCGTAAACTACTGGATGCACAACGGCTTCCTGAACATCGACAACGCGAAGATGTCCAAGTCCCTGGGCAACTTCTTCACCGTCCGGGACATCCTGAAGGAATACGAGCCCGAGGACGTGCGGATGCTGATGCTGTCCGCGCATTACCGCAGCCCGCTGAACTTCAGCCGGGACATGATGGCGCAGGCCCACGCCTCCCTGACACGCCTGTATACCGCGAAGGACCGCCTGAACGCCCTACTGGCTTCCGCGAAGCCGGACGCGCCGGGCGGCGCCGGCGTGCCGGAAAAGGCAAAGGACATCCGGCAGCGCTTCCTGGACGGCATGGACAACGACTTCAACACCGCCGAGGCCATGGGCGCGGTTTTCGACCTGGCCTACCTGGCCAACACCGAGCTGGACGAAAACAGCGGGAAAGCCGCGGTGCAGGCCGCGCTGGACACGCTCGGGGAGCTGACGGGCGTCCTGGGGCTGCTGGAGCGCGAGCAAGACGCCGTCCCGGCGGAAGTGCGGGAAATCGCCCAGCGCCGCGCCGAAGCCCGGAAGAACCGGGACTGGGCGCAGTCGGACGCCCTGCGCGGGGAGCTGGCAGGGATGGGCTGGCTGGCGGAAGACACCCCGCAGGGGCAAAAGCTGCGCCGCGCGTGAGCCGCGCGGGCAGGGCCGCCGGGCTGGCGCTGCTGGCCTGCTGCCTGGGGCTGGCGGCCTACCTGGGCGTCTGGGCGCTGGACGAATCGACCCGTCGCGGGGAGACCGTCGAGCTGGCGCTCCGCCCCGCGCCCACCGCGGCCCCCACGGCGCTGCCGGATACGACGGGGCTGGAGCTCAACGGCGCGACCCTGGAGCAGCTGATGGAGCTGCCGGGCATCGGCGAGCACCTGGCGAAGGAAATCATCCGGCAGCGGGAGCTGCACCCCTTTTATTTCGTCGAGGACTTGAAGGCCGTGCCGGGCATCGGGGACAGGCGGCTGGAGAGCCTGCGGCCCCTGGTCTGGGTTTCGCCGCCGCCGGCGGAAAGCCCTGAAGATTCCGGGCAGCCATAAACCGTTTTCCATCGCGCAAATCGAGCGGTCAAACGAAAAAGGAATCGCAAAGGATGCGCAAAGCGGATTACATGCGCGACCCCTGCGGCGCGTCGCCCCTGCCGTACTGGAAGGCGAAGGATTTCCGGCTGCCGCCGGGGATGAAAATCGTAAAGGACAGCGACTTTCATCCGGGGCTGTTGGCCCGGTATGTGGATACGCCTTACTTCAAAGCCATGGCGCCGCTTGCCGGGCGTGAGCGGCCGGAATTGCCCGCGGGCCTGGAGGCCTCCACGGCGGACGACGCCGGGTTCTCGGAGCATATCGGCGCCTGTTACGCCGACGAGTGGATATCCGCCGGGGATTTGCGGCGCGAGCGGGCGCTGCCCGTGTATGACCCGGCGCTGTGGCTGGCGCTCAGGGACCGGCGAACCGGCGGGATTGCCGCCAGCGGCATCGCGCAGCTGGACCCGGCCGCCGGGGAAGGCGTCCTGGACTGGATTCAGGTGTCGCCCGACTGGCGGCGGCGGGGGCTGGGACAGTTCATCGTCCGGGAACTGCTGTTTAGGATGCAAGGAAAGGCGGCCTTCGCGACCGTCTCCGGCAAGGCCGGGGACGAAACGCGGCCCGACCTGCTGTATCAAAGCTGCGGCTTTTCCGGCTGGACCCTGTGGCATATCCTGAGGGAAAAGAGAAACTAAAGCGCTTTTCAAGCGCCGTATTGATGACGGCGGCAGAGCCCGCGCCTCTTGGGGCGTTTTTTTGTATCTACCGGTCGCCCTGGAAACGGACGAAGCACCGGGTGCCCAGGGAGACCGCCTCCGCAAAGCCCAGGGCCTGGTAGAAGGCACGCGTCTCCGGCGCGTCGTCGGTCAACAGGACCGTCTGCCTGACGTGGGAGAAGCGGGCGAGCGTCCGGCGCAGCAGCTCCCGGCCGATGCCGCGGCGCTGCCAATCCGGGCGGACCAGCACGTCCTGCACGTAGGCGACGGAGCAGTCGTCCCCCACCACGCGGACGAGCCCGACCGGCAATTCCCCCTCCCAGGCGCTCAGGTGCCAGAGGGCGCCGGGCAGCAGGCGCGCCATCTTGCCCGGGTTGGCGGTATAGGCGGCCCAGCCCACGGAATCGTACAGCGCAACCAGCGCCTCAATCAGCAGGGGCGCGTTTTCCCGGTAGATGATTTCCACCGACATATGAACCAGCCTTTCACGCGATTGAGGACAATGGCGCGGGGCGGGCTTTCGCCCGCCCCGGAAACAAGGACACGGAAAAGGGACTCAGTCCTCCTCCTCCTCCTCTTTCTTGGCGCTTTCAACGATTTTCTTGGACACATCGCCCGGCACTTCCTCGTAGCGCTCGAAGGCCATCGTGAAGGAGCCGCGCGCCTGGGTCATGCTGCGCAGGTCGGTGGCGTACTTGAACATCTCCGACTGGGGCACCTCGGCGACCACCTGCTGCATGCCGTCCACCTGGTTCATGCCCATGATGCGGCCGCGGCGCTTGTTGACGTCGCCCATGATATCGCCCATGTACTCGTCAGGCACCATGACTTCCACGTGCATGATGGGCTCCAGCAGCACGGGGCTGGCTTCCAGGCAGCCTTTCTTGTAGGCGATGCGCGCGGCGGTTTTGAAGGCCATTTCAGAGGAGTCCACCGCGTGGTAGGAGCCGTCGTACAGCTTGGCGCGCAGACCGACCATGGGATAGCCAGCAAGGACGCCCTTGACGATGTTCTCCCGCAGGCCCTTCTCGACCGAGGGGATGAAGTTGCGGGGCACCACGCCACCCACGACGGCGTCGACGAACTCGAACTCCACGTTGGTGTCCCCGATGGGGGAGAACTCGATCCACACGTCGCCGAACTGGCCGTGGCCGCCGGACTGCTTCTTGTGGCGCCCCTGGGCGGAGACGGTCTTGCGGATGGTCTCCCGGTAGGGGACCTTGGGATCCTCCAGCACGGCGGCGGCGCCGAACTTGCTGGCCAGCTTGCTGCGCACCACGTCCAGGTGCAGTTCGCCCTGGCCGGAGAGCAGGGTCTCGGTGGTCTCTGCGTTCTTCTGGGTCTGGATGGAGGGATCTTCCTCGGCTAGGCGGGCCAGGCCGGAGAACACCTTGTCCTCCTCGCCCTGCTTGGCGGCGAAGACCGCCTTGGAGAAGCAGGGGGCGGGGAAGTCGATGCCGGGGTACCGGACGGGGGCCGCCGGGTCGCACAGGGTGTCGCCGGTGGCGGTGAAGCCCAGCTTGCTCAGCGCGCCGACGTCACCGGCGAAGAGTTGCTGGGCGTTGGTCTGCTTCTTGCCGCGCATCATGAACAGCCCGCCGGCCTTCTCCGCCTTTTCCTGGCTGGCGTTGTACAGCGGCGTGGCGGGCGTCAGGGTGCCTGAAAAGATGCGGAAGAGGGACAGCTTGCCCACGAAGGGGTCCGCCACGGTCTTGAAGACGAAGGCCGAGAAGGGCTCGGCGCTGTCGCACTTGCGGGTCACGGCCTCGCCGGACTTGGGGTTGACGCCCTCCATTTCCCCGCCCTCGGGGGAGTTGAGGTAGTCCTTCATCACGTCCAGCAGCTTGGCGACGCCCACGCCCGAGGCCGCGGACACGCCGGCGACCGGCACGATGCGCCCGGACTGCATGCCCTTGCGAAAGCCGACGAGGATTTCCTCGTGGCTCAGGGCGCCTTCCTCGAAATACTTCTCCAGCAGCGCGTCGTCCGCCTCGGCGGCGGCCTCGGTGATTTCCTCGATATACTGGTTGACCACGGAGGCCAGCGCGTCGGGCACGGGCACTTCCTTGAGCGCCTTGCCCGCGCCTTCGTAGGCCTTGTTCTCCAGCAGGTTGACCACGCCCTTGAAGCCGGCCGCGCTGCCGATGGGCACCAGGAGGGGCACCACGGAGGAGCCGAACTTGTCACGCAGGGCGTGGAGCACCTTGTCAAAGTCGGCGTTCTCGCGGTCCATCTGGTTGATGACGAACATCCGGCCGGAGCCCTGCCTGCCCGCGGCGTCCCAGGCCTTTTCGGCGCCCACCGTCATGCCGCCCACGGAGGAGACGACGATGGCGACGGTGGAGGCGACCCGCAGGGGGCCGATGGACTCGCCGACGAAGTCGAAATAGCCGGGCACGTCGATGAGGTTGATTTTGGCGTTCTTCCACTCCACCGGGGCGACCGCGGCGGAGATGGAAATGCCGCGCCGGGTCTCTTCCGGGTCGAAGTCCGTGGTCGTGGAGCCGTCCTCCACCTTGCCCTGGCGGTCGATGTTCCCGGCAGCGAAGAGCATCGACTCAGTCAGGGTCGTCTTGCCCTCGCTGCCATGCCCCATCAGGGCGACGTTGCGGATATCCTTTGTCTGGTACTCAGCCATGTGTGCTCCCCCTGTATTCAAATTGCATCCTTGCGCGATATGCTTGCAACGGATGGTATTTTACCATACGGGAAAGCCTTGTTCAAGCAAAGGCGGCGAATTGGGCGAAGCGGAGGCAATCGCGGCGCCTGCGGCGGCGGTTTCCAGCCGTTCCGGGAACAGGCGGGCGCTGGTATACGGGTAAAAAGAATGCCGGGCTGTTCGCCAGGCATTCCTTAAAAACGGCCGCTTTCGATTATTCGAGGCCGAAGGTGATGGTCACGTTGGCGGTGACGGAGACATCCCCGGAGAGGATAGGCGTGGCCTTGGCCGCCCCGTCCCCGGCAAAGCTGTCGCGGTTCATGATGCCGTAGGGGGTGCCGTAGGCTTCGTTCGCCTCGATTTTCACGATGGCGCCCAGCGCGCCGCCCGAGGCCTCCGCCAGCACCATCGCCTTGGCTTTCGCGTCTTCCACCGCGCGCCGGAGCGCCTGGTGGTAGGCTTCCGCCGCCTTGGAGGACTGGAAGGAAAGGCCGTAGATGTTGTTGGCGCCGACCGCGGCGGCCGCGTCGATGGCTTCGGAGACCTTGGCGATGTCGCGGATGGTGATGGACACCATGTTGGTGACCGTGTAATTGCCGGAAATCAGGCGCGAAGTGGTCCCGACCACGCTTTCCCCCTGCTCGAAGTAGACGTTGAACTGGCTGGTGCGGATGTCCTCCGCGGGGATGCCCAGGCGCCCCATTTCGGCGACGAGCTTTTCCATGATGGCTGCATTTTCCTTCTGCGCGTCCGCCACGGAGTGCCCGCGGGTCATCGCGCCGATTTCGACGGTGGCGACGTCCGCCTGCAGGGACACAGTAGCGGTGCCGGTGACCAGCAGCGCTCCCCCGTCCTCCGCCAGGGCGGGAAGGGCCAGCGACAAAGCGAGGACGGCAATCAGCGCGACGGCTGTTATTCTTTTCATTTGGGTTTCCTCCTTTTAATCATGAGACGGATGACGAGTACCAGGACCGCGAGGGCAATCAGGTAGGGCAGGGCGATGGAGAGAAAGACCACCAGGTCGCCCAGCCAGAGCGTAAACTGCTTCCAGGCGGCGGCAACGCCGTTCCTGACGCGCTCCGGCAGGGATTCCTCCCGGTCCTGCGAGGTCTGGACAGGGCTCAATTCGGTCAGGACCAGGTCCAGGGTGGCGTCGTCGACCCGGCTGTCGATGCCGCGCATCTGGCCGGTCAGCCGGTCGATTTCATACTGGGTGTCGGAGATGGCGCTTTCCAGGGTGATGAGGTCCTCCACCGTCTGAGCCTGGGCCAATAGCGCGCGCAGGCGCTCCATCTTGGCCTGCTGGGTCTTCAGCCGGCTGTCCATGTCGGCGTACTGCTCGCTGACGTCGTCGGCGGATTCGGAGAAGGAGACCAGCCGGCCGATGCCCTTGACGGCGCCGGCGAGCCCGTCCAGCCGCCCGGCGGGGACGCGCAGCGTCAGGTAGAGGACGCGCATCCCGTCGTAGTTGAGCGAGAGGCTGGTGTTCTGTACGCGGCCGCCCGCCTTGTCCAGGGCGGCCAGCATCGCGGCATAGTCCGCGTCGAAGGCCCGGGTGGACAGCTCCAGCCGCGCGGTGCGGATGATTTTCTGCCGGGCGGCGTCGTCGGACTTGGCGGGGGACGCCTCGGCCATGACGTTGGACTCTGCCGAACGGGGCGCGGCGGCCATGTCGGCCGCGCCGCCGTAAACGCCGCCGCCTTCTTCTACGCTGTAGGCCTTGTATCCGGCCTGCCCCGGCGCGCTGACGGCGGCGTCGCGCCGCTCGCGCCCGGCCAGCCAGGTGCCGCCGAACACCAGGATGAGGACGGCGGCGGCCGCCAGCCAGCGGGTGATTCCTGGGAATTGTTTCACGGGTTTGGGCGCCTCCTGTTCATGGAGTTTCTGCCTCCAGCCCAACCCGAAGGCGGCGGGTACCTCGCCGTCTTCGTTGAGCTCCCGGCAGTCCTCCAGCACCTTCAGGTGCAGGCGGCAGGCGGGGCAGTCGGCGAGGTGTTCCTCGGCCTCCCGCAGCGCGCCGTTGGCCAGCGTTCCGTCCAGGTACTGGTCCAGGAGGGTTTCAAAACGGTTGCAATCCATCAATCTTCCCTCCCTTCGCCCTTTGGACGCCCGTCCCTCAAAAAAAGTTCCCCGCTCTGCGAGAGGATGCGCAGTAAAATCCGCCGCGCGCGGTACACGCGGCTTTTAACAGTGCCCAGCGGCAGCCCGAGGACGTCCGCCGCCTCCTCATAGGAAAGCCCCTGCAGGTCGACCAGGACCTGCGGGGCTTTGAAATCAGCCGGAAGCTGGCCGATGGCGTCCCTCAGCAGCCGCCTGCGCTCGCCTTTTTCCAATTGTTCATACAGTTCCGGTGCGCCGTCGGGCACTTCCCAGCCGCTTTCGGAGAGCAAATCCAGGGAAACCGTCTGCCTGCGCTTCCTCAGCGCGTCCAAACAGACGCGCACCGCGATTTTATACAGCCAGGTGGAAAACTGCGCGTCCCCGCGGAAGGTATCCAAGGCGCGGAAGGCGCGCAACATCGCCTCCTGGGCGCAATCCTCCGCGTCCTCGCGGTTGCCCATGAGGTTGAAGCAGGTGTGGTACACCTGCTTTTCCAAGGGCGCCGCCAGCTGTTCGAACCGCTGCGCCTTGTCGTCCCGGGTTCCGCCCACCGCCTGCCTTCCCCCTTTCCGCCTTGGGATGATACCCATCAAACGCCCGGGGGCGGTTCAAGCATGCAAGCGGTTCCCCATTTCGCCGCGTCAACTGAACGAATGAGTAAACGCACTGAGGGGATGAGAATTTTTGATGGCTCCGCTACGCGGAAAGAACGAGGCGTAGCCGGAGTCTGCGCCGAGTGAAGAGACAACGCGAAGACGCAAAAAGGCCGTCCCATCCAATTGTTTACGATTGAGTGTAGTATCAGCCCCCGAAGAGGCGCAGGAAGCGCTCCCAGACGTTCTGTGCCTGCGGTTCCTCCGGCGCCTGCTCCGGTTTTTCCGGCGCGGGCACGCCGCCGAACATCATCACGAACTGCAGGGAGCGAACCGTGTTGCGGTCGTCGGCGAAGGAGCGGGGTTTTTGCCCCTGCAGGCCCTGCATGAAGCCGCCCATCATGCCGCTGACCGCGTTCTCCAGGGGGGAGCCGGCCAGCGCCTGGGCCGCGACCCGCTGGTACATCTCGGCGTCCATCTCCATGCGCACGCCGGCCGCCTGCACGCCCTGCATGGAAAAGTCCCGCACGTCGGCGCTGAAGCGGTATTCCGCCGGCTGGCCGGGCAGGATGACGTAGGACAGCGTGCGGCTGCCGCCCGCGACCGCCTGGGTGGCCTTTTCCGCCTTGATGTTGAGGCACTTTTCGCTGTCCAGGGTGACCGTCACCTGCAGGGTGAGGCTGTCCGCATACGGCTTCATGGCCTCGTTGGGCGCGACGGTCAGGGTGACCTCCAGACGGCCGCTGGCGCCGGACAGGCTGGCCGGTTCGGTTTCCTTCCCGTCCAGCCGGTACGCGAGGGCGAAGGTCCATGGCAGGGCGTCGGCCTTCAGCGTGCCCTGGTAGTTGAAGCGCCCCGGCAGCAGGCGGATGTCGGCCTTGCCGTCCCGGTAATCGAAAGCCCCGGCCTCGGCCAGCGGCTGGACGTCCGCGTAATTCCCGTAATCGGTGATGTCCGCCGCCTCGTCCGTCTCAAAGGAGTTGACCAGGTAAACGGCCTCCGCCTTCCCCTCCGGGGACAGGCGGGCGTAGACCACCTCGTCCTTGAACACCTCCGCCAGCGCCATCGCCGGGAGGAACAATACAAGCGCCGTCAGGACGCACAGCAGCCTGGTCTTCATAGAACCGCCTTTCCGCGTTTGAGCATCGTCTTCTGGATGGGTTTGTCGAGCCACACGAGCATCTGCGGCAGCACGAGCAGCACCATGGTCATCGAGAACACGGCGCCGCGGCCGATGATGGTGCCCATCTCGCTGATGATGCCGTTCTCCCGGACCAGGAAACCCAGCGCGTAGCCAGCCAAGGCCAGAATCATCGCCGGGGGCAGGATGGAGCCGGTGGACACCTTCAGCGCCCAGGCGGCCGCGTCCCGCGGCTTCATCGTCTCCCGGCCCTCCAGGTAGCGCTGGGTCAGCAGGATGCCGTAGTCCACCGTCGCGCCGAGCTGGACGGATGAAACAATCTGGTAGCCCACGTAGTTGAGCGTCTCCCCCTGGAAGTAGGGGATGCCCATGTTCAGCCAGATGGAGCCCTCGATGACCAGCAGGAGGATGAAGGGGATGGTCAGGTTGCGGAAGTTGACCAGCAGCACGAGCCCGACGGATATCAGGCCGGCCAGGAGCACCTTCAGGTTATCCCCGGTGATGATGGTCTTCAGGTCGAGGTTGACGGCGCTTTCGCTGAGCAGGAGGCTGTCCTCGGGGTAGACGGAGGCCGCCGCCCGGCGCACGTCCTCCACCAGGCGGAAGGCCGCCTCGCCCTCATCCTGGGTGCGGGCGGTCAGGATGAAGCGGGCGTAACCCCCCTCGTAAAACGGCTCGGTGGCCTCCTTCGGCAGCACCTGGGGCGGGATTTCCACCGACACGGTGCCGGCGTAGGACATCACGCCCACCACGCCGGGCACCTCCTGAAGCGCCGCGCTCAGGCGCGCTTCCTTCGCCCGGTCACCGCGGGGCGCCATGACCAGCATCATGCGCTCTTCCCCGAAGCGTTCCTCGATCTTGTTCTGTTCCAGCTTCAGGGAGGAATCCGCAGCGTGCATCCCGCTGTTGCCGTACAGGAAGGTATTCTGCCGCTGGGCGATGAAGGCCGGGGGCAGCAGCAGGATCAGCAGGATGGCGACAGGCGCGCCGAAACGGATAACCGCGCGGCCGAAGCGCCGGAAGGAGGGCATCAGGCTGCGGTGCGCCGTCCGGTCTATCCATTTGACGCTGGAGATGGAGATGGCGGGCAGGATGACCATGACGCTGAGGTAACTGAGCGCCACGCCCTTGGCCAATACAAGGCCCATGTCCCGCCCCAGGCCGAAATCCATCAGAACAAGCGCCAAGAAACCGAACACGGTGGTGGACGCGCTGGAGGCGACGGCGGAGGCGGAGCGCTGGATGGCCAGTTTCATCGCCTCCACCGCGTCGTGCCCTTCGTCGCGCGCCTCGGAAAAGCGATGCAGCAGGAAGACCGCGTAGTCGATGGACACCGCCAGCTGCAGCACCGCGGAACAGGCCCGGGTGATATAGGAAATGCTGCCGAAAACGAAGTTGGTGCCCTCGTTGAGCAGGATGGCCACGCCGATGACAATGAGGAAGAGCAGCGGCTCCACCCAGTGGCGGGTGGACAGGACGAGAATCAGGAGGCAAAGGGGAACGACATAGTACATGATGGAGGCGATCTGCCCCATGGTGACATTGACCTGCTGGGCGTTTTCAACCGCCGGGCCCTTCATCAGCGCGTCCGGGTACTTTTCCCGGATGAGGGGCACCAGCCGGCTGTCCTCCCCCTTTTCAAGGACCAACTGGTAAAGCGGCCCGTCGTTGTAGTACTGCCCGGCAAGCGCTTCGGGCAGCATCTGGACGGGCGTGGCGCTGAGGTCCGCCAGGTCGTCCAGCCAGAGGACGCTGTCGATGCCCGGGATGGCAGCCAGCGCTTTTTTCTGTTCCAGCGCGTCCGCGATGCCGCGCCCCGGCAGGTAGACCTGCAGGTTGGGCATCTCTGTCTTCACCGCGCCCATCGCCCGCGCGGTCGGGGCGTCGGAGGGCAGATAGTCGCTGAGGTTGTAGTTGACCTTTACGAACGGCACCGCGAAGACGCTGGCCACGCAAAGCGCCAGCGCGGCGACGATGATGAGCCGCCGGTAACGGATGATTCCCTCGCTGATTCGCTTCATCGCTTTCCTTTCCCGGCGCCCGGGCGAACCGACCGCCGGGTCGGAGTATAACAGGAAGTAACGCGACACAAAACCTGTTAAACAACTTATTGTATGTTTTAAGACATTTTATCGGATACTGGCCTTTACGCAGTGCTGCATGCCGCGGAAAGCGGCCGGGCAAAACAGGCTTTTGCAAACCATCGCGCCTGAGGTTATAATGTCTGGTGGTTTGCGGGGCGAGCCAGACCAGCCTGAATACCGCGGAAGCGACGACAGCGGAGACATCATTGAACCGACCCGAGGACGCCGTCATCCTGATTCCCTCCCTGCACCCGGACGAAAAGCTGGGGCAGTACGTGGACGACCTGGTCGCCCACGGGTTTTCAAAAATCGTCGTGGTGGACGACGGCTCCGGGGAGGCGTACGGGCATATTTTCCAGGCCTTGAAAGCGCACCCGGAGTGCGAGGTGCTGGGCTACGAGGTCAACCGGGGAAAGGGCTACGCGCTGCGGCACGGCATGCGCCACGTGACGGCGCGCTGGCCGGAGGCGCCCGGCGTGGTGACGGCCGACTCCGACGGGCAGCACACGGCAGAGGACTGCCTGAAGGTTTCCGAGGCCATGCTCGCGCACCCGGAGCGGCTGACGCTGGGCTCCCGGGATTTTTCGCTGGAGAACGTCCCCGGGAAAAGCCGGGCCGGCAACCGGCTGACCAGCTTCTTCTTCGCCCTGCTGTACGGCCGCTGGCTGCCGGACACCCAGACGGGACTGCGCGGCATCTCCAGGGAACTGCTGCCCCGGATGGCGGAAATCCCCGGCGACCGGTTCGAATACGAGATGAACATGCTCATCCATGCCGCCGGCTGGGGGGTGGCATTCGAGGTCGTCGGCATCCGCACGATTTACCTGGAGCAGAACGCCGGGACGCATTTCCGCCCCTTCCACGACTCGGCGCGCATCTACCGGCTGCTGTTCGGCAACTTTTTCCGCTTCGCGTCCGCCAGCGCGCTGTCCACGCTGCTGGACGTGGCGCTGTTCACGGTGCTGGACAAGTGGCTGATTCCGGGGTTGTTCCCCGGGTTTTCCAGCCGCAGGGAGTACGGGCTGGTGCTTTCGGCGACGGCCGTCGCCCGCGTGTGCTCGGCCCTGTTCAACTACCGGGTCAACCGCCAGTTCGTCTTCCGCATCGAGCGCAGCCGGGGCGCGCTGATGCGCTACGCGCTGCTGGTGGTCGCGGTCATGTTCGCCTCCGCCACGCTGGTCACCTGGCTGAACCAATGGCTGGGGATGGACAAGACGCTGGCCAAGATCCTCGTCGACACCGCGCTGTTTTTCATCAATTACCGCATTCAGAGGTCCTGGGTGTTTTCCGCGCCCGGGGAAAGGAACGACAAAGCATGAACCGAAAAACCCGCGCATTGATAGCCCTGGCCCTGATTTTGGCCCTGGCCCTCCCCTTCCTGGTGCCCTCCGGCGCGCTGCTGGACAGCCAGCGGAACCGGATGATGGAAGAGCTGTGGCAGGAGGAGGAGGCGGGCGGTGAGGACGCAGGCAGGCTCCTGAACCTCCTGCTGCCCCGGGCGTCAGCCGAAACCGCAAAGCCGGCCACGCCGCTGCCGGAGGATTTTTCGCCGGGCTATCCCTTGAACCCCGCGGGTTTCAGCGACACGGGCTACCGGGACGACAGCGTCGAGGTGGCGCTGGAGACGGTGGAGAAGGACGGCGTGGTCTTCCGCGTCGCCCGGGTGAGCATCGCCCACCCCAGCCAACTGCGCACCGCGACCGCGGGCAACCCGAGTTCCAGCCGGGTGGCGTTCATCTCCTCGATGGCGGAGAAAAACAACGCGGCTATCGCGATCAACGCCAACTACATGGCCAACGACCCCGTCAAGACCAGCTATGAGTACCGCATGGGCGTCAAGGTGCGGGCGAAGCTCAACAGAACCAAGGACCTGCTCATCATCGACGAGAACGCGGACTTCCACCTCTTTGTCAAGTCCGGCAAGCAGGAGGTGGAGGATTTCCTCGCCAAGGGGCACCGGATTATCAACGCCTTCACCTTCGGCCCCGCGCTGGTGAAGGACGGGGCGCTGCTGACGCTGGACGGCAAATACGGATACAACCCGCACGGGGACGAGCCGCGCATGGCCATCGGGCAAATTGGGCCATTGAGCTACGTGCTGGTGCTGGCGGAGGGCCGCAGCAAGGATTCCAAGGGCGTTTCGCATGAGGAGCTGGCCAATTTCATGTTCGACCTGGGCTGCATGCAGGCCTTCAACCTCGATGGCGGCAATTCAGCGACGATGGTGTTCAACGGCGGATACTACCAGAACAAGTCCCGGGACAACGAGCGGGCGCAGAGCGACATGATTTACTTCGCCAGCGCCGTCGCCCCTTAAGCGCGATGGCGACGGAGGAAGCTGCCCTGTTCCGCCTCTTCGGGGCGCCGGTTTACGCCTACGGCCTGGCCTTGCTGCTGGGCTGCTGGGCGGGGCTGGCGACGCTGTTTTGCCTGGGCCGGAAGCAGGAGGGCGAATCAAAGGCCGCGGCCGTGGCGGGCGTCCTCGCGCTGCCCCTGGGGCTGGCGCTTGCCCGCGCGGCCTTCGTTCTGCTGGACCCGGGGTTCGCGCCCTTCCTGAACCTGAAAAACGCGCTGGACCTGACCGGCGGGGGCTTCGCGATGTACGGCGCCCTGCTCGGTATAATCCTGGCCGCGCTCGCCGGCGCCCGGGCCGGGAAGGTCCGCCCGGCGCGGATGCTGGACCTGGCGGCGGCTTCGGCCATGGCCTTCCTCGTTCCCGCCCGGCTGGGCGAAGGCTTTACGGCGCTGGGCATCAGCCGCCCCTTGACCACGCAGTGGCTTGCGGACAGCTTCCTGGCCTACCGGGACCAGTACGACGCCTACCTTCGCACCTATCTGCTGGAAGCCGCGTTCGCGCTGCTGACGCTGGTTATCCTGCTTTCCTATCTGCGCCGGGCGCACAAGGCGGGGCGGGTATTTACGCTGGGCTGCCTGCTGTACGGCGTCAGCCAGACATTGATGGAAAGCCTGCGGTACGACGGCCATCTGCGGTACAGCTTCATCGGGGTGCAGCAGGTGCTCTCCGCCGCGCTGTTTACCGGCGCGCTGGCCGCGCTGGCGGTTTCCCTGCTCAAAACCGGGAAGGCCAGGGCGCTGCCCGCGCTTTCCCTGGCGGCGCTGCCGCTGATTTGGGCGGCTGCCGTCGGGGTAGAGTTCCTGGTGGACCGCTCCAGCCTGGGCAAGCTGCCCAGCTACGGGCTGTACCTGCTGGTGCTGGCCGTTCCCCTGGCGCTGGGGGTTTCAATGCTCAGACAGGAGGGACGGCTTGCAAAAGGAACTGATTGAACGGATGAACGCCCTGGCGCGCAAGCGCAAGGCGGAGGGGCTGACGGAAGCGGAAACCGCCGAGCAGGCGGAACTGCGCCGGCGATACCTGAAAGCCTTCCGTGAGGGCATGGAAGCCCAGCTGGACCAGGTCTGGCTGGAACAGGAGGACGGCTCGTATGAAAAGCTGCGGAAAAAGCAGGAGTAGGCTGGCGCTGATTCTGCTGGCGGCGTTGCTGCTGCCGGTGCTCGCCTGGCCTGCCCGGGGCGCCGCGCCCCCGGTGCTGTACAACGCGAAAATCAGCCTGTACTTCCCCAACAGCACGACCAACGCCTACGCGCAGCCCGACCTGAACAGCCAGGTGCTGGCCAACTACAAGCCCGGGCATCCCATCCAGATCGTGGACGTGCAGCCCAACTTCGTGGGCATCCTGGTGGGCAGCCGGGTCGGCTGGGTGCTGCGCCACCGCATCATGGACCCGGTAGCCGTCGACTTTGAAAACACGCCGCGCTTCGGCACGGCGGTCAACCATTACTTCGCCGCGATGGGCGGAGCCGTGGAGGTCAAGGCCGCGCCGGACGCGGGCAGCGAGACCCTGATTACCCTGCAGGAAGGCGCACTGCTGGGCTTCCTGGACGTGCAGGACGGCTGGGCGCGCACCATCTTCAAGCGGCAGTACGGGTATGTGGACACCCGCAGGCTGCCTGAACTGCGCATGGTGGCGCAGACGGAGGAGGCGGGGACGGAGGACGTCCCCATCGCCGTGTACAACTCCTTCTACGACATCTCCGACAACGACAACAACCACAACCGCATCAGCAACCTGGCCGTGGGCGGCCAGCGCATGTCCAAGACCCTGCAGCCCGGGCAGGTGCTGGACTTCAACGGCGAGGTCGGCCCCTTCACCGCCCGGAACGGCTACAAGCCCGCCGGGGCCCTGGTGGACGGCGAACTGGTGTTCGACGTGTACGGCGGCGGCTCCTGCCAGGTGTCCAGCACCCTGTACAACGTGGTGCTCCAGCTGTCCGGGCTGACGGTGCTGCGCCGGGCGCCGCACGGCGCCAACGGCATCAAGTACCTGCCCCACGGGGTGGACGCCTCCTCCGGCATGCTCAACTTCGTGTTCCGCAACGACTATCCCTTCCCCGTCAGCATCACCGCGCATGTTCAGGACGGCTCCCTGTTCATCGCGTTTTACAAGGCGTCATGAAAAAGCTTGGTTTGATTATCCTCCTTTGCGCCCTCCTGGCCGGCGTGTCCGCGATGGCGGAGCCGGCGCCCGAAACCGCGCTGTATACCGGGACGCTGCGCGTGGGCGCCCCGGTGATGGCCAGGACGGACGGCGACGGGGATATCGGATACATCCCCAAGGGCAAGGCCGTCGAAGTGCTGGAGGTGCTGCCCTACTGGCTCCGCGTGCGCTACAAGGGCACCCTGACCGGATACATCAAGCGCAGCAGCATGTCCGACACCAGCGTCAAGACGCTGGACCCGGCTATCACCCCCCCCTACTCCACCGTGCCCTGCGAATGGCTGGCCTGGGTGAAGGGCGAGGCGGCGGTGCGGTCCATGCCGCAGGAGGACGCGGAGGCGCTCATCACGCTGCGGGAAGGGGCGCGCATCGCGCTGGTGGATATCACAGACGGATGGGGCCGCATCATCTTCCACCGCCAGTACGGCTATATCGACACCAGGCTCCTGAGCGAAATCCAGCCGATCAACCAGGGCGGCCTGCCCGGGGACGACGCGCCGATTGCCGCGTATACGTCCTTTTACCGCATCACCACCGACCAGAGCAACCTCAACCGCATCGTCAACATCCAGGTTGCCAACGACCGGTTTGCCCTGTATACGCTGGCGCCCGGCGGGAAGCTGGACTTCAACGCGAACATCGGCCCCTACTCCCGCCGCAACGGCTACCTGCCCGCCAACGTGCTTGTCAAGGGCGAGGTGGTGCAGGGCTATGGCGGGGGAACCTGCCAGGTGTCCAGCACGCTGTACAACGTGACACTGCAGCTGCCGGGCATCGAAATCATCCGGAGAAGAGCCCACGGCCCCGCCGCAGCCAGCTACCTGCCCCACGGCGCGGACGCGGCGGTCGGCAGCGACACGCAGAACTTCATCATCCAAAACCAATATCCATACCCCGTGCGCATTGACGGTACAGCCCAGGACGGGGCGCTGACCATCGCCATCTACCGGGCGGAAAGCACGGCGGCAAGGCTGCCGGCGGACGAGGGCGGCAGCACGGAACCCGAATCCCCCTGACCAGCCGCCCATAGGCCGGGGCTTCGCACTTCAAGCCTTGATGCCGGCAAGCGCCGGCATTACTTCTTATCTTTAGATATCCTATGCCATACGGGCGCCTCGCGGGCAACGCCGTTTGACATCGCCGTCAGGGACAGGTAAGGTATCCGCGGAGCATTCAATAGAAAACAATCATGAATACAGAATCGGAGGGCGCCTGGCCTATGAAAAAGCCGACCAAAACCGCAGCCTTGCTGGCTGTCGCCTGCCTGGTAGCGGCCCTTGCATCAGGATTGGCAAGCGGCGTGAAGGCTGAGCCCTCTCACGCGCCTTATCTGGAAAACGCAACAGAGATTTCCCGCTATTTCTATCAAGGACTCTCCTCTTTCGCGGACGAAAGCGGAAAGTATGGGTTCGTCCGGGAAGACGGCCGCGTCGCGATTCCCGCGATTTATGACGAGGTCGGCGACTTCTCCTCATTAATCTGCGTCGCCGCCAAGGACGGCGTGCATGGCATTCTGGACATTGCCGGAAATTTCACCCCCGTATCACCCTGGTCCGAGCATTATATCCTGACGAATGACGACGCTTTCAACGGAATCGTCGTGTTCCGGGACCTCGAAAGCAGAAAATACGGAGCCATCACGCTGCAGGGGCACCTGATTACCCCCGCCCAATGGGACAGCATCGGCTTGACTGGCACTGAAGGCGGCCTGACGGTGGAGAAGGACGGCAGGTACGGCATCATCGACGAGAGGGGGCAGCAGATGATCGGCCTGGCCTGGGAGTACGCCGGTTTTTTCTCGGGAGGCCTGGCCCGTGTGAAAGAGAACGGCCTGTATGGCTATGTTGACCATTCTGGCGACCTCGCCATCCCGGCGGCATGGGCCGACGCCGGCGACTTCAACGGGGGCGCCGCGCCCGTGATGACCGTGATAGACGGGAAGGAACGGTGGGGGCTGATCGATATGCGCGGCCGGCTGCTCACAGGCCTGGAATGGCAAACAGCCCACGCGGTTTCCGCACGGCTGTTTGTCGTGGAACTGGACGGAAAATTCGGGTTGGTGGACAGCGGCGGCCGGACGCTCGCTTCCCCCGTATGGGGGCGAATCCTCAAGGTTTCCGACGGGCTCTTCAGCGTGTATTCGGGAAACAGGTACGGGCTGATGGACGACAGCGGCAGGCTGCTGCAGCCCCCGCAATGGGAAGCATTATGGGATTTCAGCAAGGGTATCGCCCTGGTCGAAGGGGAGAACGGCAATGGATTCATCGACGAAAGGGGCGAGCTCCTCAGCGAACCGGAATGGGACAGTGATTATTATCAGTATACCAACTCAGGCATCAGCGACGCCAGCATCACAGAATATATGACCTACCTGAGGGAGGGCATGATTTCTGTCTACAAAGGCGAGCAATACGGCTTTCTGGACGCTGGCGGGAAAGTGGCCGTTCCCCCGGTATGGGACTTCGCGACAGACTTTTCCGAAGGGCTGGCGATTGTCCAGCAGAATGAAAAAACGGGATATGTCAACAGGGAGGGGGAGGTCGTGATTCCCCTGGTGTGGGGAGAAGCAAGTGCTTTTCAGTATGGCGTTGCACCGGTGAAGGAATACGTCCCCGATTTCGGCCCCGGGCTCTGGGGGCTGATCGACCGGGGAGGAAAAGTGCTTGTAGAAACAAAGTGGACGGACACACCCATCGTCGGGCGGGGCGTCGTGTTCGCGCCCGGGGAGGACGACCGCTACCAGGTTTACGATTACCAGGGAAACCGGCTGAGCGGGCGCTGAGGGCGGGATGCACGGGCATTCGCCCGGAACGCCACTTTGGCTAACCTGGTCTTACAGGATGAACGGCCATGAAAACGCCGCCCTCCCCGCCTGCATGGCGCACAGACGCCATCGTCCGACCGGGAAATCTCACCCACAAGCGTCCACCCAGGCCAGCACTGCCCATGAACGCACGTACGATACCTGAGCAGGGCGTCGGCAGCCTGGCGCAAGCCAAAGACATTCCGTAATCAGAGATGAATTGAAGCGCTGCCCGCATCTTTGGCGGACAGCGCCATTCGATTGATGTCTATCCAGACATTTCACATGAATACTAAGCGCAAGATAAATCCTGATGCGCCCGCGCGACCAGGGCGCCGATGTCAGCGTCCGAAGGCGCCGGGGCGGTCGAATCGCCGATATCCGCCAGGAACTCGATGTTGCCCTTGGGGCCTTTGATGGGCGAGAAATCCAGCGCCCGCAGAC
>ENA-UOUL01000525-UOUL01000525.1-bioreactor-metagenome-genome-assembly--contig:-NODE-525-length-64304-cov-4.634266_pt1 | contig 64304 bp, 38 predicted proteins | sample MGYA00249838_ERZ747220 | MGnify/ENA primary metagenome ERZ747220 (study PRJEB28778, sample SAMN05720191) | bioreactor metagenome | isolation source: Anaerobic biogas reactor | place: USA:Washington... | reverse complement strand
CTCGCTCAGACCGTATTGAGGCAATTCACCCCACCCACTGTTGACCGTGAGTCTGACGTACTGAACCGCTACGCCGCCAAAGTCCACGGTTGTGCTGTGAACGTAATCCGCCTTGGCCGTGCCCTGGGCCAGTTCCGTCTCACCGAGAGAAATCCAGTTCACTCCATCGGCAGAGTACTCGATTGTCACCTCCTTGACGCCAAAGCCCAAGACGAGCTCGAACTCGACGTTGTAGTTCCAGACCCAGAGCTCGTGGAGCTTGTAGACGCGATCGAATTCGAACTGTATCCAGATGGGATCACCGTCGGCGGGGCTGCCAAGCCACATATCGGTACTTTTGGTCGAGTGCTGGTCCGCCTCGTCGAGGCCTGAGCCGTTGACGATGTTCTCGATGCCTTCTGTGGCGGTCGATGTTGCATTCGTTGCGATAAGGATGTTCTCTATCGGATAGGCGAAAGGCTCCGTCGTGAAGCTCCAGACGTCTCCCTTGAATACGGCGAAGTCTGGTGCGCCGTTGACTTCATCTATGCGCCAGTAATAGGTTTGGCCGAAATCAAGGCCGCCGGGATCGAAGGAATTGACATCCACATCCTGGGCCGTGGGCACGGTGGCATCATTTACGTCGGCCCAATCCGTTCCGAAGTACACGTGGTGCGTGGCGGCCGACGCACCCGGTTTCCAACCCAGGATCACATCCCGCGTGATATCGTCACTACCCGTTGCAGGAATGGGATTCGTGGCCTTGACGACGGTCAACGGCAGCACAACCGACTCGAGCCAATCGATCTGCCATCCGTTCGACGCGCCTTCCTGAAACGCGGACAGTGCGATGACGTCGTCCGGAGTCAGTCCCAGATTCGCCAGGGGGATGACCGCGTGGATTGTATCGCCGTCAATCGTGTATTCGTAGTCCTCAATCAGGGCTTCTTCGGTCAATGCAATATAGGCGTACACGCCGTTGGTATTGCCGTCGCGCCAGCCGAACTGAACCACCACATCCACCCCAATGGGGTTCTCCACACCGGTCGCAGTACCCTCGTAATCGGAGTTGTGATACCCGGTGGTCGGATCGTTGTCCGTGTCGAGAATCCAATGGTAGTAATACCGGTTGGTCATGCCGGCCGGGGTCTGGGCTGCCGAAGGCGCAAAGACGCCGTACACCGTCATCGTCAGATTCAGGTTCCCTTCCTCCACCCATGCCTCAATACGCTTGATGTCGCCGCTTGAATCGGCCATGTCGGACGGATCGTCCACGCCCGCGACCTGGCCGACGGCAATCCCACCGTACCCGATCATCATCCACCCGATGGTAAACGCCGCAAGCCATAGGATGCGGAATGTTGGGATGGCAGAAGGGGGCCTCTCCGGCCATTGCGTGACGGACCGGGAACTTGATGCACGAGATGCTCGCACAAACCGTTTCTTGCACATGATAATCCTCCTTCAATGAGACGCTCAGATCAGATTCTCCGTGCCCCGGGAGCGGGTACGGCACGTGTCATGTCGCGATCTATGAGGTGGATGCTTCTGTCAAAGGATGTGGATTGCGTGAGATGGCCGGCGCCGATCCGGAACGTTGAACAGATATCAGCTGGCGCTCCAGGCTTCGCTGTGCGTCGAATCCAAGGCATTGCTCCGTACCTCCGAACTATGGCATTTGTACCAAAAGAAGCGGCCCGTAACAAGGAAAAATGGCTTTGCGCCCGGGCAAAGAGAGGCCTATGATACAGTCTTGGGGCTCTGAACCCGGATACGCCATCTGTAAGTGGCCGTAGCATGGTGCCGAAGGAAGGGGATTTTGCAGTGAATCGACGTCAATTTCTGCAGAGTATGGCAACTGCGTCGACGGCCCTATGGGCTCGGAGATGCATGGGCGCCGGCAGCGGAGCATCCGATGGGGTGGTTTTGCCGACGCCGACGCCCCAGCAGGCTCGCTGGCAGGACATGGAACTCGGGATGTTCTTCCATTTCGACCTGCCGATCTACAAGCCTGGCTGGAATTGGCGCAGTTGGCAGGACAAACCGACGCCCGAGATGTACAACCCGTCGAAGCTGGATACGGACCAGTGGATGGAAGCCGCCCGCGCGATGGGGGCCAAGTACGCCGTGTTTGTCGCCAAGCATTGCAGCGGCTTCCTCCAGTGGCAGAGCGGTCTCTATCCCTATGGTGTCCGGCAATCGCGCTGGCGCGACGGCAAAGGAGATGTCGTTCGCGATTTCGTGGAATCGTGTCGCAAATACGGCATCGAGCCCGGCCTGTATGCCTCCGTGACCGCCAACGGCTATTTGGAGGTGGACAATCCCGGCCTGGTCAATCGAGGCAAGGGCGGCGATCCGGCGGTGCAAGAGCGTTACGTGAAAATTTGCGAGCAGATGCTGACCGAGCTGTGGAGCCGCTACGGGGACCTGTTCGAGATCTGGTTCGACGGCGGGGCGCTGCCGGTGGCCAAGGGCGGCCCGGACCTGGTGCCGATCTATCAGAAGTACCAGCCCGACGCCATCGTCTTCCAAGGTCCAGCCGCGTCGATCCGCTGGATCGGCAACGAGCGGGGTGTCGCTGCCTATCCCTGCTGGGCCACCGTCCCGCACCGGGAGGATTACCATGGCCCGGGCGATCCGGACGGCCGCTACTGGCTGCCGGGCGAGTGCGATGTTCCCGTCCGCAACCACGAGTGGTTCTGGACGCCGGACGCCGAGCATAAACTCTATTCCGTCGAGCAACTGATGGATATGTACTACCGCTCAGTGGGGCGCAACTGCAATCTGCTGCTCAACGCCAATCCCAATCCGGACGGGCTGGTTCCCGAGGCGGATTTCCAGCGATACGTCGAGTTCGGCAAGGAAATCCGCAGACGATTCGACACGCCTTTAGCGCGTACCGAGGGCAGAGGCTCTGCGGTTGAATTGAAGTTGCCGGGGCCTTCGACGATCGATCATGTCATCATCATGGAGGACATCCACCACGGAGAACGCATCCGCAAATACCGGATTGAGGGGCTGACCGGGCCCGATACGTGGCAATCGCTCTGCGAAGGCCAATCCGTCGGACACAAGCGGATCGAACAGTTCGGATCGGTCGAGGTGGCGAAGCTTCGCCTGCGCACGTTGGATTCTGTGGGCGAGCCGCTCATTCGAGAGCTGGCCGCGTACCACGTGGGATAACGTCCCGCCTTAGAGCAGCGAGCGGTAGGCGTAGCCCTTGAGCATGACCTCGAAGTCCGCCCATTCCTCGTCGTCAGCCGGCGTTCGGTAGAAGGCGAAGCCGGCCGGCTCGTGCAGGGAGCGCAGGTTCCACTCCATCAATGCCCGGCTGCGCCATCGCTGCATTTCGGCATGGCCGTCGGCATGGCCCAGCGTGCTGCTGTCGTCACGATGCCAGACCCCGAACGGATCGACCCACTGCCTCGATCTGGGGTTCATGACCCAGGAGCCGTTGTTGTACCCGCGCGGATCGCACTCGGCCAGGAAGACGTACTTGGTCGCCGGCTGCTTGATGTCCGTGTAGTTGACGCAGGGGTGGATCTCCCACGTGTTGGCCGGCACCGCATTCATGCCGCCGGCAATCGAGTACGTGCGGAAGGCGAACTGATGGCCCGGGCTGTTCCTTCGCCGGTCGGAGGGGCAGCGATAGACCTCCAGCGCCCTGACGTAAGGCCACAGCAGTCCTTGCTGAATGTACTCCTTCTTTTCCTCGATCGAGGAGCTTGCCCCCGACGGGGGAATGACCACCCATGCGGCGGGATTGGAGGTGGAGATCGGGGCGCCTGGTGTTTGGCCCGAGACCAGCTTGCCGTCGTTCTCATCCTTGTACATCAGCCATGCCAGCGTGAGCGTCCGCACGTTGCTGCGGCAGGTCAGACTTCGGGCCTGTTCTCGGGCACGCTTGAGGGACGGCATCAGGATGGCCATGAGCACCGCGATAATGGCGATGACCACCAGCAGTTCGATCAATGTGAACGCTCGTTTCTTCATATCGCCTCTCCTGCCCTGAAGTGATGAGCGAACCCGGCGACCTGTCAAGGGCTGCCGGACAAGATCCTGTACGATTCTATCCATGAGAATCCGCTGGAACAAGGACCACTGCCGCCAAGGTGCAACGAAAAACTCTCGGCCGAGGGATTGACAATCGGGCGGCAATGTCCTATTGGTCTGGCCAGAGGTGGTGGCCCGGAATGGGTCGTGAGGATAGGATGCCGGAGAAAAGGAGTTGGCCATGAAAGTACGAATCGAGGATACGTGCACGGCATGCGGGCTCTGCTGCGACACCTGCCCGGAAGTCTTCGAGATGGGCGATGAGATCGCGACGGTCATCGTCGACGAAGTCCCCGCCGATTTCGAAGACGCCGCGCAGCAAGCGGCCGATGAGTGCCCGGTCGAGGCGATCATCGTCGAATAGTCTGGTTTGGCCCGGTTTCCGTCCCGAAGGCGGCGGAGAGTCTGCCCTGCCTGGCGATCCGCTCAGGGTTGGGTCACACAGCGCGGATCCATGAAGTGCAGCAGGTAGTCGGGACCGCCGGCTTTGGTGCCGGCGCCGGACATCTTGAAACCGCCGAAGGGCTGCACTTTCACCAATGCACCGACGCTGGGGCGGTTCAAGTACAGGTTGCCGACACGGAACTGCCGCACGGCTGTTCGGAGATGCTCTTCATTCCTGCTGAAAACAGCCCCCGTCAGGGCGAACCGCGTCGAGTTGGCCCACGCCAGCGCCTCGTCGAAGTCCTTTGCTCGCATGATCGAGAGCAGGGGCCCGAAGACCTCTTCTTGTCCCAGTCGCTTCTGCGGCGTGATGCCTTCGACGAGGGTCATCGGCACGTAGTAGCCCTTGTCGGGGACGGCGCTGCGATAGAGCACCGTGCCTTCCTTTGCGGCCAGGTCGACGTACTGCAGGATGGTGCGCTGGGCCTTGGCGTCGATCACCGGTCCCATGTAGTTGCCCGGGTCTTCGGCCGGCCCGATCTTGAGCTTCCTGGCGGCCTCGACGAGCTTCGGCACGAAGCGGTCGTATACGTTGTCGACGACGATCAGCCGTGAGCAGGCGGAGCACTTCTGCCCCTGGTAGCCGAACGCCGAGTACAGGACATCTCGAATCGCGGCTTCTTCGTCGAAATCCTCGTCGATCACGATGGCGTTTTTGCCTCCCATTTCGCAGACGACCTTCTTGACGGAGGCTTGGTTCTCGGGCGTGCGGCCGGCGCGCTCGACGATCCGCAGGCCGACCGACATCGACCCGGTGAAGGCGATCACGGTGACCTTGGGACTGTCCACCAGGAGATCGCCGATCTGTGAGCCGGGCCCCGGGACGTAGTTGAACACGCCGGCGGGCAGTCCGACCTCGCGGAAGATCTCCACGAGGTGATGTCCGACCACCGACGACTGGCTCGACGGCTTGAAGACCACGGGGTTGCCCGCGACGATCGCGGCTGCACACATCCCGCAGCCGATGGCGAATGGGAAGTTCCACGGCGCGATCACCACCGCGACCCCCTTCGGTTGATAGAAGCAGAAGTTCGATTCGTCGGCGTAGCTGCCCATGTCCTGCGCGGTGCCCAGGCGGACCATCTCGCGGGCGTAGTATTCGAGGAAGTCTATGCCTTCGGCCACGTCATTGTAGGCTTGGGCCCATTGCTTGCCCTCTTCGAGGACCTGCCAGGCGGCATACTCGAACATGCGGCGGCGGGCCGAGTCCGCTGCTTTGACCAAATACATGGCGCGTTGCGAAGGATCGACGTCGCGCCACATCTCCAGGGCGCGTTCGGCGGCATCCAAGGCCGCCTCGGCCTCTTGCGTTCCCGCCTGGCAGACCTTCCCGACGATCTCATCGGGGTCGGCCGGATTGACCGAATCAAGCGTATTCGGTGTGGTGACGTCGCGTCCGTCGATGTACAGCGGATAGGTCCGACCGAGTTGTTTGCGGACTTCGGCGATCGCGCGAGGGAACGCCTCACGCATCTTGAGATCATCCACACCGGGGAAGATCGGTTCGTTTACGAAAGGCGGAAGGTCTATGGCAGATGCGGATGGGATGCGAGAGGTGGTCATCGTATTTTCAACTCCTTCATGGCGGTTCGTCTTCTCTTTGGCTATAGGATCTGTGGGATCTTGGTCACCCTGCGGAAAGCTCTCGGCTACGATCCGAGGCGCGCCGTAATGCCTGCGAGACCATGTCCCCAAAGCGGTGCGCGTGGAACACATTGAATGCGGCTTCCGTCGTGCCGTTGGGTGTGGCGACCCGGGCGCTGAGCTGCGCCGGGCTGGTGCCCTCACCGGCGGCCTTCTCCGCCAGTAGCGCCGCGCCTTTGGCGGTCTGGAGCACGAGGTGCTGGGCATCGTCTTCAGGCAGGCCCAGATCGACGCCTGCCTTGATCATCTCCTGCATCAAGAGGAAGAAGTAGGCTGGCCCCGAGCCACTGACCGCTGTGACCGGATCGAGCAGGCTCTCGTCCTCGACGACGATGACCTCGCCTACGCTCAACAGGATAAGGCGGGCCTTCTCGACCTTCGTTCGGGCCTTCGCATTGGCGTAGAGCGCGCTGGCGGCCTCATCGACCCACGCGGGCATGTTGGGCATGACCCGGACGATGGCCAGGTCGCCGAGGATCGATGCGATCAGCGACGTCGTGATGCCGGCGGCGATCGAGATGACCAGGGTGTCCTCGCCGATGCCGCTCTTGATGCTCTCCAGTGCAGTTCGCATGTTCTGCGGCTTGACGCTGAGCACCAGGACGTCGACCTTCGAGGCCAGCAGGACGTTGTCGTCGGCAGTCCGGACCCCGTAGTGCTCCCGGAGGTATTCGAGCCTCTCCGGGCGGATGTCACTGGCATAGACCTTGCCGGGACGATAGACCCCTGCCTTCAGCACGCCGTTGATGAGCGCTTCGGCCATGTTGCCGCCGCCGATGAAACCGATGGTCTCCACGGTGTTCTCCTTGTCCAACCCTTTGAAAGTGGCTTCGCATGGGTCCCTGACGCACGGCAGGTAGGATAGGGGGCGGGCTGAGGAAAATCAATGGAAAAGCTGGGGAATATGTCCCAAAAACCACCGCGACGGCGTGCATCGAACGTCTCAGCCCGTCAACAGTTCGAACTGCTCCTTGCTCAGGCACTGGCGCAGCTTCTGCAACGCCGTCAATTCGATCTGGCGAATGCGTTCTTTGGTCAGGCCGAGTTCGTCGCCGATCTGCTTGAGCGTCTTGGTCTTCTTGCGCACGGTGGCGCCGAGCAGGCCGAAGTGGTGCAGGATGACATACTGCTCGCGTTCATCGAGTTCCTCGCGGATCACCTCGGCCAGGCTCTGCCGGGTTCGTTCGATGGCCAGTACGTCGGCGGTGTTCTGGCGCAACCCTCGCTGGATCGTGGCCAGCGATTCGGCGCGTCGGCGGGTCAGTTCGGTGCTCCTGCCGGAGACCTTGGCGTATTCCTTCGCGATGTTGAGGGACGCCCGGCGACTGAAGCGAAAGCCCGTGGTGTAATCGAATTCTTCGACGGCCTGGATCAGGGCGAAGTTGCCCTTGCTGACCAGTTCGGAGAAGTTGGCACCGTCGCCGGTGTGCTTGCTGGCGATACTGACGACAAGCCGCAGATTGGCCTCGATCAGCATGCGGCGGATACTCTCGGCCTGTTCGAGATAGTCTTCAAGTTGTGACAGCAGGGACGCCGAGACGGCGGCCAACCGAATCTGATGCCGCTCGGTGGCCACAAGATACTTGAGATAGTTGTAACGTCGGAACAGCTCGATCTCCTCATCGCGACTCAGCACGGCCGTCGTCTTGAGTACTTGCAGATACTCTGGGAGAAGGCTCTCGCCGACCATCTCGAACGGCTCGACGCGTTTGTCCGGCTCCGGCTGGTCCACCTTCAGGGGGCGACCCAGGATTTGCCTGCGGGCCCCCTCGCGGAGGAACTCCTCGCTGGGGACGAAGTCGATCTTCCTGGCCAACAGGGTCATGGCTCGCCGCTGGTTGATGATGCGGTAGACGGTTGCCCGGCTGCGGTCGAATCGGGCCATCAGTTGCCGCACGCTGATTCCCTGTTTGTGAAGGCGATACAGTTCGGCCGCCTCGGTGGGTCTCATCCGGCCTGACGGCCGCCGAAAGACGGGTTTGCCGGGGTGCTGTTTCTCGTATTCCTGAAGGGTGTAGCGGACGGTCTCGTGGGCGACGCCCAGTTTGTTGCAGATTTGTTCGATGATCTGGTGTCGCGAGCCGGATGTCTTGGCGGCGAGGCTGCGGGCCTGGCGGACCACCTGCTGTCGCTCCTTTGTGGTCAGCCTCCGGAAGCGGCCGGCTTGGACGACGAGTTTGGGATTGTCCTGGACGAATCGCTCGACGGTGGACTCCAGAAAGCCGTACCGACGGCCGCCGTCGGCGAAGACGAAGCGGCGGGCCAGAAGGCCGCGCCGGCGCCAACGCCCAATGGTTTTCGTCGAGACGTTGAATCTCTGGGCCAGTTCCTCGGCGGCATAGACCTTCTCGCCTTGTTCGCTCGCCGGGGCGGCCAGCGAACTGCTGAGCCTGGCGATGAACACCTCGAGGTCTTGACGCAGGTCTCGGCCGTCGAGCAGCGGATGGTCGATCTCGTGTTGCGGGTGAAAGCCCGTGATGTGGAAGCAGACGAAGTCGAACGGGTACTGCCTGGCCTCGTCGATCAGTGTATGGAGCTTCTCGGCCGCCTCAAGCTCGCGGCGATCGTGGTGGTTAGATCCCCGACTCTTGCTTCATCCACCATCCCGCCTCCCGCCACGGACGTGCCAGGACGAGTCGATCGATGGCACGGCAACCTCCACTGACGGCCAGATCACTGTGTTGGGGCTCCCTTGACCGCGCCGCCCTCGGCTGCTAGAGTGCGCCCGTGTCGACCATCAGACCGCCGATTCGAGGAGGTTTCCATGCCGGCTCGGAGCAACTCCCCTCGCGTCAAGCCCCCGAGGGTAGGGGGCGGTTCCGTACGTTCGCGTTCGCCACGGGCCTCCTTCGGGCGCCGGCCGTCCGGCGCGGGGCGGGGGTTCCATGCCGGGTTCCACGTTTCCCTCGGCAATCGCCGGCCGTTAGGACGGCGCGGGGCTGGCTGCATCGGGTGTTTGTTGCCGGGGGTGGTGGTGGCGCTGGCGGTGGTGGGACTGCTGGTGGCGGTGCTGTAGACGTAGGCGCCGTGGACCGCTAGACGCTGATTAGGGGCCAATTGTGATGGATATTGTCGACGTCGTGCCCATCTCGGACCTGCGAGTCCGGCAGCAAGAGGTGTTGGGCAAGATCCAGAAGGGGCCCGTGGTTTTGGCTCAGAGGAGTCGCCCGGGGGCTGTATTGTTGAGTTGGCAGCGATGGCGGGAACTCGTGGATGAGCTAGAGTTGCTCCCGGATACCGTCGAGGCGGCTAACACTCGTACACGCCTCGGTGGCGGCGAGGACACGACGATCAACGCGGAAGACTATATTGCTAGCCGAGGTGGCACTATATCGGTTGCCCCTGAGTCGTGAGGCAACGATGAAGACGCTGCTGTTCATCTGCGGGCCGAACGGCATCGGCAAGACAACCATCTGCAGGGCAATGCTCGCCAGGCTCCCCCAGTCCGCCTATGTCGACTCTGACCCGCTCAGGCTGATGAACCCCTTCCTTCTGGATGACACGACGATACCCACCATCAGGAAGAACATATCCGACGTCATAGCCAACTACCTCGACTGCCCGGCCGTCCGGACAGTCATCTTTTCCTATGGCGTGCACGGCAGGCGGTGGGAGGTCTTGGACGGTGTGATGGCGGACCTCTCGGGCCGCGCGTTCGCCTTCATGCCGTTCCTTCTGACCTGCGATGAGGCCGAGAACGTGCGGCGCATGGAGAGCGATGGCAGAGATGCGGAGCGCCTCCGGCGCGCCATCGAGACGTCGAGGGACGCGTATGTGGGCGTCGACTATCCACGCATCGATGTCACGGGGCTCTCGGCAGATCAAGCGGCGTTAGCGATATTGGCTGCATCTGGGCTCTCCGGCTAGCGTCTGACGGCTGGCCCGCCGTGGCTGGCGGGGGCCATGAGACTACCCGTCAGCCGCGCCCTCGTCGAGCGGCTCCGAGTCGAAGCCGCGTCCCCTACCGCGTCAGGTAGAACGGCACGCTCGTCAGGATGCGAAAACGCCCCTGCCAGCCGGTGCGGCGGTGCACCAACTCGCGATAGAGGAGGCGCGCCGTCTGGTTGTGCAGGAAGCGGTGCCACCACTTGGTGGGCACGAACTCGGGCATCACCACCGTGACGTAATCCCCCTCCTCCTTGACGAACCCCTCGATGTACTCCAGCAGCGGCGTCAGCACCGAGCGGTACGGCGAGGCGATCACCTCCAGCGGGATGTCGGGGAGCAGATCCTGCCAGCGGTCGCACAGGGCGGGGTTCTCCGTGCCGTCGACGGCGATACTCACGGCGTGCAGATCTCCCCCCAACGCCTGGGCATACTCCACCGCCTTGAGGGTGCCGCGGTGTAGCCCCGCCACCGGCAGGATCACCGTATGGTGGTGCACGGGCTCCGGCCAGCGCTCGGCCAGCGAGAGTTGCTGGGCCACCTCGTCATAGTGATGATGGATCGCCATAAAGATGCGCACCATGATGGGGATGAGCACCAGCACGACCCAGGCGCCCAGCGCGAACTTGGTGGTGGCCATCACCACCAACACGATGCCCGTGGCCAGCGCCCCCAGGCCATTGATGGCGGCGGCGCGCCTCCAACCGGCGGCGCGAAGCGTGAACCAATGGCGCACCATCCCCGATTGCGAGAGAGTGAACGCCGTGAACACCCCCACGGCGTAGAGGGGGATCAGGGCGTGGGTGTCGGCGCGAAAGATGATGATGAGCGCCGAGGCCAGGGCGCTGAGCAGCAGGATGCCGTTGCCATAGACGAGGCGATCCCCGAGGTTGGCCAAGGGGCGCGGCAAATAGTTCTCGCGCGCCATCCACATCGCCAGGCGGGGAAACCCGGCATAGCTCGTGTTAGCTGCCAGCAGCAGGATGAGGGCCGTGGCGACCTGGACGGCATAGTAGAGCGGCCCGGCCCCGAACGTGAGGCGCGCCAACTGGGACACCACCGTCTCGCCCTCCCTCGGCACCACCTGGTAAGCCTGGGACAGGAAGGTGATCCCCAGGAACATGGTGACGAGTATCCCGCCCATCCAGAGGAGCGTCTTGCCGGCGTTGGTGGCCTCCGGCCGCTTGAACACCGGCACGGCGTTGCTGATCGCCTCCACGCCCGTGAGGGCGGTACATCCCGAGGCAAAGGCGCGCAACACGAGAAAGGCCGTCAAGCTGCCGGTGACGGCGGGTACCTGCCCCGAGGGCGCCGCCTCAGGGGCGCCGCCGCCCACGAGCAGCCGCACGAGGCCCGACACGATGAGGATGGCCAGCGTTACGATGAACATATACGTCGGGATGGCGAACACACGCCCGGATTCGCGCGTGCCGCGCAGGTTGATCAGCGTCACGAACGCCACCGTGCCCAGGGCGAGGGCCACACGCCAGGGGTATAGCTCGGGGATGGCGGAGGTGATGGCGGCCACGCCCGCCGACACGCTTACCGCCACGGTGAGGACATAGTCGTTGAGGAGCGCTGCCCCCGCGACCAAGCCCGGCAGCACGCCCAGGTTCTCGCGCGCTACGGTGTAGGCGCCACCGCCGCCGGGATAGGCGTGCACCGTCTGCACGTACGAGAGGGCCACGATGGCGAGCAGCGCGGCGATGGCGAGCCCAATGGGCAGCGATAGCGCCAAGGCCCCCGAGCCCGCCAAGACGAGCACCAGCAGGATCTCCTCGGTAGCATAGGCCACCGAGGAGAGGGCATCGGACGAGAGCACCGCCAGGGCCCGCACCTTCCCGAGGCGCTCCTCGGCCAGGCGGTCGCTAGAGAGCGGCGTACCGATGAGAAACTGGCGAAACTTGGACCCCATAGAGACCTCGATGAGCGGCTGAACATAACACCGGATACGATGTGCTAACGCGCTATTCTGCGTCCGTTCCCGGCAGGGGTCAAATGAGCGCCCGATGCGCTCAGCCCTCTTGAGCGCGGAGGGCGTCGAGGCGCGCCAAGACGTCTTCATCGGCGGTGATATCCGACATCGACCGCCCATGGTGGTGGTAGCGGATGCGCCCCTGGCGGTCGATGAGGAACTGCGCCGGCATGCGTCCTAGCCGCAGGATGTTCACCTCTTGGCGGTAGGCGTCGGCCACGGTGTGCTTGGGGTCGGCCAGCCCCGGGAAGGGGATGTCGTGTTCGCGCCAGAAGCGCTGGAACGCCTCGCGGCTGTCCGGCCCGACGGCGATCACCTCAGCGTCGCGCGCTACGAACTCGGGATAATCTTGGCGCAACTGCGCCATGTGCCGGCGGCAGTAGGGTCAAGAGAACCCGCGGTTGAACACCAGATAGACATAGCGCCCGCGATAGTCGGACAGGCGCACCGTCTCGCCATTCGTATCGACGAGGGTGAAATCGGGGGCGACATCGAGTTCCTCAGGCATGGTACCTCCATCTTTTCACCGCGCGCCGCTTCGCTCACGGGGCGCCCTCGAGCCCGTCGAGGAAGGCGCCCACGGCGCGCACGAACGCATCCGCACACTCTTCATGCGCCACGTGGCCACAGCGCGGCATCACCACCAGTTCGGCATCCAATTCCCCCGCCAAGCGCACCGTCTCCATAGTGGGGATGACGCGGTCATCGTCGCCGGTGACGAGCAGCACTGGCACGTCTAGGGCGTCGAGGCGACCGGCGATGTTCGGCGGGCTGCCGGCGGCGATGTGCTCCCACAGGGCGCGATCCCAGTTGCAGAGTTGGAACGGACGGGCGTACCCGATGAGTTCCTCCGGCGTCACGGAGCTCGCATCGTGCCAGGCGAGGCGGATCAGCACCGGGGCGGACAGCGGCAAGGCGCGCGCGGCGAGGGGCCCGAGGTAGCGCCCCTGGGGCGTCCGCGCCAGCCACCGCGCCCACCCCGGGGCGATGTTGGCGCTCACGGCCGGCGCCTCGAGCACCAGCGCCTCCACGCGCTCCGGGTGGCGCAGCGTTGCTAGGACGGCGATGGCGCCGCCGGCCGAATGGCCCACCAGCACGGCGCGCTCGATCCCCAGGGCGTCCATCAGCGCCACCGTCTGGTCGGCCTGCGCCTCGGGCGTGTACGGGTTCTCGCCCCCGCGAAACGGCCACAGGGGCCGGCTGGTGAGCCCAAAGGCCGGACGGTCAAAGGCCACCAGCGTGGCCCGGTCGTCGAGGGCCGCCATCGCCTCTCGCCAGCTAAAGGTACTATCGGCAAAGCCGTGCAGCAGGATCAGCGTCGGTTCGCCGGAGCCTGCGACCCTGGCGTGCACCTGGAGGTCGCCCACGGGCACAAAGACGCTGTCGGGATCGGCCAGGCGTTCCGGCGAGGTGGTGCAGGGCAGGGGCGGCACGGGCACCAGGAACGGCCCGAGGAGCAGCAAAAGCGTCGCCACCGCCAGCGCCAAAGCCGCGACGCGCAGTCGCCTCATGCCCGCCCCTCGCGCATGGCGCCCCTCACGCGTCCAGCACGCCGTCGCCGGGCCGGACCGTACATGTCAGCCATCTGGGACGTGTCGGGCACAGGGGTTCCCCTTTCGCGCCATGACCGGATGTCGTGCGCCATGTGAGGTTCATTGTAGGGCCGCCATGGGGCCACCGCAAGGGCGTTGTGGGTGTGCTCGCCTATCGCTATACTGCCGCTATGCTATCGCCATGAAGCTCCAGGAGGTCGAACCATGTCTCTCACGAACAGGTGTGCGCTGGTGACCGGCGCGGGGGTGGGGATTGGCCGCGAGACGGCGCTGGAGTTTGCCCGGCGCGGGGCCGACGTGGTGCTCAGCTACCACAGCAGCGCCGACGGCGCCCAGAGCGCCGTGGACGAGATCCGCGCCATGGGGCGGCGCGCCACCGCCCTGCGGGCCGACGTCAGCCGCGTCGCGGAGTGCCGCGAACTGGTTGGTGGCGCCGTGGGCTTCTTGGGGCGCCTCGACGTGCTAGTGAACAACGCCGGCCTCTCCGCCGGGGGCGCGTTCCTCACCACCACCGAGGAGGAATTCGACCGGCTCTATCACATCAACATCCGGGGCCAGTTCTTTTGCGCGCAGGAGGCCGCCCGGCACATGCGCGAGGCGGGCGGCGGCGTGATCATCAACATGCTGTCGATCCATGGGCTCCAGAGCCAGGCTGGCTGGTCGGTATACGACGGCACCAAGGGCGCCATCGCCGCCTGGACGCGCACCATCGCCCTGGAGCTGGCGCCCTACCACATCCGCGTGGTGGGGGTGGCCCCGGGCGCCATCGAGGTGCCGCGCTACTATGACATGCCCGGCTACACGCCCGAGGAGGCGGGGCGGCGCATCCCGTGGGGGCGCGTGGGCCAGCCCGCAGACATTGCCAAGACCTGCGCGTTCCTCGCCTCGGACGATGCCGAGTTCATCGTGGGGCAGATCGTGGTGGTGGATGGGGGGACGCTCGCCGGGTTCGCCCTGAACCTGACCGATGACTAGGGGCGATGGCCTATACTAGCTCTATGATAGTGATGACTCCTATCGTTTTTTGCCCTATACAGTAGGGAAAACGACTAAAGTCATTACTACATAGTTGGTGTAGCCGGCCCGCTGCTATCCGCCCTGGTGAGCTAGCTACGGTTGTGATGCGAGCGTATGGAGGCCTCCCAGCACGCCGGGAGGTCTCCATACACAGCCGGCTCTACAGCAGTTCGCGGTAGATACGCACCATGTCCTCCATGGCGGGCACCACCTTGGGCAGCATCTCCATGACGGGCAGCCCATACGGGCAGGCGCTCTCACAGGCGCCGCAGCGCGTGCACGACGTGATGGCGGCGATCGTCTTTTCGCGCTCCGGCAGGTCGCGCTCGATGGCCTCCTGCGACCAGGAGTAGGCGGCGAACGTCTCGGCTCCCATGGTGCGGTAGTGGTCGTACATCACGTCGGTGCCCAGGATGACGCTGATGCGGATCCCCTGGGGGCACTCGGGCTCGCAGGCGCGGCAGATGCGGCAGCGCACGTGCTCCAGCGACTCCTGGATGGCCATCACCTCGCGCGCCTCGTCGCCCGTCAGGGCAAAGCGCTCGAGTTCGCCCACGGCGGCATTCTCCTCCAGCTCCTCGAGCGTCGTCGTGCCCGGCACGGCGGTGTGGATCGGCTGGTTGGCCAGCCACTTGAGCGCCAGCGGCGCCGGCAGGAGGCCCGTGGCGAGGGGCTTCATGATGGTCACCCCCACACCGCGCTGTTGGCACAGGGGGAGCAGGGCGTCCAGCGGCGTGCGCTCGACAACGTTCATCGGCACCAGGATGACCTCCAGGTCAAAGCGCCGCAATGCCTCGATGAGCACCTCCGCGTGATGGCTGGAGGCGCCGATGTGGCGCGCGATCCCCTGTTCCTTCGCCTCGATGAGCGCCTCGAGGGCGCCGCCGGGGCCAAAGCGGACGTCCAGGTCGTCGCCCCGGTTCAGGCCGTGCATGTGCCAGTTGTCGACATAGTCCGTCTTGAGGCGCTGGAGCGACTCCTCGAGGTGCCGCCAGGCCTCGTCGCGCGTCCTGCCGCCGGTCTTGGTCGAGATGTAGGCGCGCTCGCGCTGCCCCTCCATCGCCAGGCCGATCTTGATCTCCGCGTCGCGATAGCTGCGCGCCGTGTCCAGGTAGTTAATCCCTAGGTCCAGCGCCCGCTGGACGATGTAGACGGCATAGTCGGTATCGGGCGAGCCGAGTTGGGCGCAGCCCAGCCCGACGACCGATACCTCCATGCCCGTGTTTCCGAGCGTGCGATACTGCATGTCGTCCTCCTATCGCCTCCGTTGTGTCACAGCTGACTCGACGTCATGGTCCAGGCGTCCAGCGAGGCCACGCGCGCCCGCCCTCCCTCCGCCCAGAGGGCAACGCCCAGGCTATCGGGGCGCGTGGGGTAGACGCGGCTGGTGAGGCAGGCCCTGCCGTTGGCAAACACTTCGATCACCGAGCGATCGATGAACACGCGCAGCGTCAGGTCCTCTCCCGGGCCGAGGGGGAGCGGCGTCGCGTACTCTTCGCGGCCCGCGTCGGGGTCCAGGCTGGAGCGTGAACGGTCCATGACCAGCCGCCGCGCGCGGGCGTCGTAGGCGATGCGCGTCTCCTCCGCGCCGTCGGGCGACCGCCGCACCGAGAGCCCAAAGGCCTCGGCCTGATCGGGCAGTGGCGTGCGCCCCGCCTCGAATACCACGCGCAGCTCCAGCGCGTCGCCGCCGACGTCGGGTGTCGCGCCTGCGTCGGCCGAGGATACGCTGATCCCCGCGCCGTCCACGTGCTCGCGCCGCAGCGCCGCCACCTCGGCGGCCGGCTCCGCCCCTAGCGTGCCGTCGGGCAGCAACGTCAGCACCCGGGGCAGCGACATGACCCCCGCCCAACCCGCGGCGACCTGTGACTCCTGCGTCCGCCCCTCCCACACCCAGCCGAACATGATGCGCCGGCCCTGGGCGTCGGCCAGCGTCTGCGGCGCGTAAAAGTGGCCGCCGTCGTCAACGCTGCCCTGGGAGAGGGGGCGGAACGCGCGCCCGTCGTAGGCGCCGCTGAACCAGATCGTCTTGCGCAGGGGGATGGGCGACGTCGTCAGGACGTGGCTGTTGCCCAAAGGGAAGAGGTCGGGGCACTCCCACACGCGCCCGGTGCGCTCGTCGGCGCCCACGAGCAGCGGCCCAAGGTACTCCCACGTTCGCAGGTCGTCCGAACCATACAGGAGCACGGCGCCGCAGCCGCCGGCGGCGGCCGTGCCGATGACGCAGCGCCAGGCGTCTCCCTCGCGCCACACGCGCGGGTCGCGGAAATCGGCCGGCCCGAACCCGGCGGGCGCCGCCGCGATGACGGGATTGCCGGCATGTTTGCTCCAGGTGAGGAGGTCGGGACTGCCCGCGGCCAGGCACTGTACCTGCGGCCGCACGCCGGTGTACATCAGGGTGGGCACGCCGCCGTCATCGATGGCGCACCCCGACCAGCAGCCGTCCTTGTCGGGACCGCCGGGGGTGGGTGACAGGGCGATGGGCAGGTGCTCCCAATGGACGAGGTCGCCGCTGCGCGCGTGGCCCCAGTGCTTGGTCCCCGAGCCCACCCCCTCCGGGCTGTACTGGTAGAACAGGTGGTAGACGCCCTGCCACTGGATGAGGCCGTTCGGGTCGTTCATCCAGTGGGCGGGCGGCAGAAAATGGTATTGCGGCCGGTGCGGATCCGTGGCCAGGCGCTCGGCCAGGGCTGCATCCACGGATAGTGGGGTCATGGTCACACCTCGTGGTTGGTCGTCATGCTCATACGCCGACCGCCTCGGCGGCCAGGGCCTGGGCCAGGGACGCGATCTCGTCGCGCAGCTCCAGGTGTTCGAGCCAGCGCGCCGGGATCGCCTCCGGGCCCAACAGGGCGCCCAGGATGTTGCCGGCGATGGCGCCGGTGCTGTCCGAGTCGCCCCCGTGGTTCACCGCCAGCACCACGCCCCGCTCGAGATCCCCCGTCGCCAGGGCGGCGAACAACGCGATGGCCAGCGCCTCCTCCGCCACCCAGCCGGCGCCCAGGCGTTCCACCGTCTCGGGCGTGGCGGGCGCCTCCCGCGTCAGGCGCACCGCCTCGTCCACGGCGGCGAGGCATTCCTCGTGGCGCGGCCACTGGATGAGGGCGCTCCTGGCGGGCGCCATGGCCTCGCTCAGCTCGGCGCCCGCCGCCAGGGCGGCGATCAGGGCGGCCAGAAACCCGGCCGCCAGGTAGCCCGATGGATGGCTGTGCGTGATGGCGGCCACGGCACACCCCAGCCCAAAGGGGTCCTCGACGCCGACGAGCCCCGCCGGTGCGGCGCGCATCACTCCGCCGCATCCTTTGCTGTCGTTCAGCGGCGTCTCCGGGGTGCCCATGCGGCCGCTGCGCAGCGCCGAGAGGCAGGTGTTGCCGGGGGCGCGCGAAGCATGGAGCGCCGGTATACCCAGCAGCTCACCCTGGCACGCCTCCTCGCTCGGGTAGGGCGATCGGGCACCCTGCGTCTCCAGCCAGCGGAGGTAGGCGTGGTACACCATGGTGGGCGGATCCCAGATGCCGCGCTCGCGTCCGCGACGCAGCGCCTGCAGCAGCCCCTCGGCGGTAAAGAGCGTCATCTGGGTGTCGTCGGTGATGGCGCCCAGCACGCCGTACGCCGGCACGAAATCGCGAATCCCCTCGGGGCCGTAGCGGGCGCGGATCGCCGCCAGCGAGGCGAACTCGACCGGCGCGCCCAGGGCGTCGCCCACCGCGCCGCCGAGGAGGCATCCTACGGCGCGGACAGGATCGGGGGGCGTGAGGGCATGGTCGGCGGTCGGGGGCATGGTGGCACGCTCCTCTCGGACTGGCCGTAATGGCCAAAGCGGTGCGACGTCGTCCCCATTATCCACACCCAGGCGCGGCGGCGCAAGCATCGCGGGAGGGAGGATTGTGGGTTGTGCGTTGTGGGTTGGCAGGTTTCAGGTACTAGGGTTCACAGGTTACAGGCCCAAGTGACCGGACTCGCTCAAGCCTGTAACCTGAAACCTGCCACCTGTAACGTGCGCCACTGTGCCGGCGTACCGGCCCGCGAAGGGTGGGCGCTATCGATGCGTGGGCGCAAACGTGCGCTCGGCCTCGCGCACGGCGCGCAGGATCTCGTCCAGCAGGCCGGCCATCTCCTCCTCGGTCCATTGGAGGCTGCCTACGGCGCCCTCGTCGAGGGGGTACTGCAGGCCGTCGAGACCCAGGCCGACCCCCGCCATGAGCGACGCCGCGTTGGCGACGTGCACCGCTGCGGCGAGGGCGGGGTCTAGGACGGCCGCGTCGGGGCAGTGGTGCGCGCGCACCGCCTCGACGACGCGCTGGGGCAGGCGCCACGACTGCACGGCGTGGGCGCCCAGCTCGGCGTGGTCGCATCCCAGGGTGCGGCGCTCGACCTCGGTCCATGGCAAAGAGTTCCCGTCGGCGGCGCCCGCCTCGGCCCAGTGGGCGTCGTGGCCGACCATGATGTCCAGGACCAACTTGCCGACGTCGTGCAGCAGCCCCGCCACGTACACCTCCGAGATGGGCGCGATGGCGCGCCTTCGCGCGATCCACACGCTCCCCGAGGCCACCGCGACCGAGTGGCGCCACAGGGCGTCGCGGTCGATCATGTACGAGGGGGCGCCGATGTAAAAGACCTGGCGCGCGCTGACGGCGAACAGCACCGCCTTGGTGTTCTCGTAGCCGAGGAAGCCGATGGTCTCATCGAGGGACGTGATGCGGCGCGGTAGCCCATAGTACGCCGAGTTGACCATGCGCAAAAAGAGGGCCGTCATCCCCTCGTCCAGCGACAACACCTGAGCCAACTCGGAGCGGCGCGAGCCGGGATCGCGCACCAGGGCCAGGGCGCGGCTGGTGACGAACGGCAGGGGAGGGATGCGCCGCACCGCCGTCTCGAAATCGAGGGCGGGGTGCGCCGCGACAAGGCCGACACTCGCGACTCTGGAATCGATTCCCTCGCACGGTCCAGTGCTGTCGAGCATGTCCTTCCCTCTTCCTTCCTGGACGCGTGCACAACGCGTCCGGAGCGACGCTCGTCGCCGTCAGCGACGCATACCGAGGAGCGCCTCTGCGTTGTCTACCGCCGCCTGCATCTCTTCTAGCAGGCGGGCCATGTCATCGTCGCTCCACGCCAGAGACTCTATCGCCCGAGAATCCAGCGCGTACCGCAGGCCGTCCACACCGAGGCCGACGCCCGCCATGAGGGCGGCGGCGTTGGCGACATGCACCGCGGCGGCCAGGCGCGGGTCGAGGATGGCGGCGGACGGGTCGTGGTGGCAGGCGATCGCCTCCACGACGCGGTCGGGCAGGTTCCAGCTGCGGGCGATGGCCGCGCCCAACGCCGGATGATCGTGTCCGGTGATGCGGCGCTCGACCTCGGTCCAGGGCCCGGCTTCCTGGCCCTCGTCATGGCTCGTCGACCACTCGGCGTGGTGTCGCACCATCATATCCAGCACCAGCTTGCCCACGTCGTGGAGCAGGCCGGCCACATACGCCTCGGAGCTGGGCGTGATGTGGCGCCGGCGTGCGATCCAGTCGCTGCCGGTGGCCACGGCGATGGCGTGCTGCCACAGCGCCCCACCCTCGAGCGCGTACGCCGGCAGGGGCCGCGTCAGGTAGCGATTAGCCGCCGCCGCCAGGACCACCTGCTTGGTCTGCTCGTATCCCAGGAGCCCGATCGCCTCGTCCAGCGAGGTGATGCGCCGGGGCAGGCCATAGTAGGCCGAGTTCACCAGCCGCAAGAAGCGCCCCGTCATCGCCTGGTCGAGGGACAGCACCTGGGCCAGTGCGGATCGCGGCAAGGCCGGGTCGCGGAGCATCTCCAGGGCGCGCATGGCGACCTGGGGGAGCGGTGGGATCTGTCGCAACGCCTCTGGCAGATGGATGGCCGGGTTGGTCATGAGACTCGCTCTAGAGCGGGCCGGCGTGCGCTCGCCCGGGGTTGGGCGGATGCGACATGCCGGCGATAATGGCTTCCCCTTCACCATATCGGCGCGGTTTGACGTCATCTTTAGGCCGAGGAAGTTATTACGGCTACGCGAGGGTGCCCGGGATGCTGGGATCGAGGGGAAACGTGCTCTGTGAGGTGCTCACTGCAGGGGCGGCGCGTTGACGCGTCGCGCGAGCGGTCGTATCGTAAGGGCGTAACGCTCGCGGAGGAGACGCTATGGACGAGCCATTGGTCGGGGCAGAGATCGAAAGACGCCTCGATAGCCGCATCGTGGGGCGCGCGCTGGAGGTGCACCCCGTCATCGATTCCACCAACGCGCGCGCCGTAGCCCTGGCGCGCGCCGGGGCGCCGGAGGGCCTTGTGGTGGTGGCCGAGGAGCAGACCGCCGGCAGGGGCAGGCTGGGCCGGCGCTGGCATGCGCCGGCGGGCGGCGCGCTGCTCGTGTCGCTCCTCTTCCGCCCGTCGCTGAAGCCGGCGCAGGCGCAACGCGTCACCATGGTCTGCTCCCTGGCGGCCGTGGCGGCCGTAGAGGAGGTGTGCGGCCTGCGGGCGCGCATCAAGTGGCCCAACGATGTCGTGCTGGCCGACGCCAAAATCGGCGGGCTGCTCACCGAACTGGGGGTGAGCGCCGGCGCCCTCGCGTTCGTGGTGGTGGGGATCGGGCTGAACGTGAACATGGACGTGGCGACGCTCCCGGACCTCGTGACGCCGGCCACCAGCCTCTCGTCCGAGCTGGGGCGGCCCGTGTCGCGGCGCGACCTGCTCGTGGCCTTTTTGCGGCGGGCCGACGACCTCTACGGCCGGCTGCGAGGCGGATGGTCGCCCCGGGAGGCGTGGCGCGATGCCCTGGCGACGCTGGGCCGGCAGGTCACCGTGGCCACGCCCGAGGAGACGATCCACGGCGTCGCGGAGGACGTAGACGACGACGGCGCGCTCCTGGTGCGCACGGAGAACGGTACGCTGCGGCGCACTCTGGCGGGCGACGTGACGCTGCGGGGGCGCCATCCGGGCGGTGCCGGGGGCGCGTAGCGGCGCATTTGACCCTGGCGTCGCGCGGTGGTGTAATGGCGCGCATTGGAGCCCTGACCCAATGAGGAGGAGACGTGCTTGCCCAGAGCGCCCAATGGAGTGATGCGGACGGCCACATCCGCCCCTTCCAGCTACATCGCGATCTGGACGACCTGGCGACCCTCATCGAGGCCGCTTTCGGCAGCGAGCTGCGCGAGGCGCACAGTCATATCGTCCGCGACATGCGGCAGATGGCGCTCATGGGCCCGCTGCTGCTGGCCGCGGCGGCGGTGGCGCCCTTTACCGGTTTCGTCTGGATCGAGGACGGCCGCTTGGTGGGCAACGTCAGTTACGGCCGCGAATCGGGCGGGGTCGCCGCCTGCTCCATCAGCAACGTGGCGGTGCTGCCCGAGTTCCGTGGGCGTGGCGTCGCTAGCCGCCTGCTCGACGTGACCCTCGAACACCTGGCCCGGCGCGCGTGCCGGCGCGTGTTCCTGGAGGTGCGGGCGGACAACGAGCCCGCCAAGTCGCTATACCGCAAGCGCGGCTTTGTCGTCTATAACACCGTCCACGAGCAGTTCCTGTCGAGCTACAGCTGGCCGGTGATCGCCGGGCCGCCGTCACGCCCGGTGCGGCGCGTGCGAGCGCGCGACGGCGCCGACCTGTATCGCCTCTACCTGTCGAACGCGCCCCGCGCGGTGCTACGGGCCCGGCCCCTAGCGGCGGAGGATTTCGGGCGCGGCCTGGGATGGCGCCTGCGCCGGCTGGGTCGTTACCTCACCACCGGCGAGCGGCGCGACGAGTGGGTGGGCGAGGCGGAGGGGCAGGTGGTGGCGTTCGGGTCCATGGCGGCATTCGCCTCGCGGCGCCCCTGGGAACTCGACCTCATGGTGGCGCCGGAACATCGCGGCGCCTGGGAGCGTCCACTCCTCGAGGCGCTGTTCGCGCGGAGGCCCCTGGGTCTCATGGCGGATGTCCGCGCGACGACGCCGGCCTCCCACCCAGAGGCGATCGATGCGCTGGCGTCCCTCGGCTTCAAGACGCAGCGCGTGCTGGACCAGATGGTGGTGGACGTTTCGCCGTAGTGTGGGACAGGCAGAGGTGGACCATTGGCTGTTGGCTCTTGGCCAGTGGCGCCAAAGCGCGTGCTGTGGCACATGACGGCTGGCAGCCAAGAGCTAACGGCCAACCGCCCATGACGCGTGCTGATTCGCAGTCAACGATACACCGGAGGCATCCATGCGCAAAGCATTGCTACGCTGGATTATCAACGCCGTGGCGATCTGGGCCGCCATCCTGATCGTGCCGGGGCTCAACGCCGACGGTGGCTGGACCGTCTATCTGTGGGTAGCCCTCATCCTGGGGTTGGTGAACGCCCTCATCGCGCCCGTCGTCAAGCTGTTGACATGCCCCCTGATCCTGCTGACGCTGGGGCTCTTTACCCTGGTGATCAACGGCGCCATGCTGTGGCTGGCGGGCGTCATCAGCCGCGAACTCGGCCTGGGGTTCTTTGTGCGCGACCTCGGTGCCGCCATCCTCGGCGCCCTGGTGGTCAGCGTGGTGAGTTTCGCACTCAGCGTGCTGACGGGCGTGAACCGCGAGGATCGCCATCGGCGCTGATGCCGGCCCGCCGCACGTGCTGTCGTGCTAAGCATATCCGTCGTTCCGAGCGCAACCCCATCTGTCGTTCCGAGCGCAGCGAGGAACCTTGTCTAGCTAGACAAGGTTCCTCGCTGCGCTCGGAACGACGGGATTGCTCGGAACGACGGGATTGCTCGGAGCGGCGGCCCGCTACCGCGTTCGGCGGTGCAAGAAGGGGCTGGTGGTGGAGCGATACAGGCTGCGGAGCGCCAGGAGGATGACGCCGATGCCCCAGGCGATAAAGAGCGCGCCGCGCAGGGCGCGGGGGATGAACTGCAGTGTGACCCAATACACATAGTCGGGGAATGGCTGGATGCGGTAAAAGTGGGTCAGTAGATACGCGATGCCCAGGCTGAGCCCCACCGCTCCCAGCACAAAGAAGGTCAGCCAGCGGGCGATATCCCTGAGCTGCGCGCGGCTGCGCGCCACGCGCGCGCGCTGACTCTGCCCCACCGCCGACGTCACCGTGATGTTCGGCAGGGCCTGGGGCGCCGCAAAGAGGACCTCGTCGGATGGGACCGGGAGCCCTGTCGAGCGGGGCCGCCCCAGCTGTCGGGTGATGTCCTCCTCGACCCCAATATAGTTCACCGCCTGGGTGAGGTCCGTGGCAATGGGAAAGTCCTTGCGGTCGGGCAGATTGCCCAGCACCTCGCCGATGGAGCGCTGGCTTAGCACCATCAGCGGACGGACGCCCGCCGCGCACGCGGCGACGACGTCGCGTTGCGCATCCCCCAGGGCATAGCACTCGGAGAGTTGCAGGCTGAACTGTGAGGCGGCCACCCAAAAAATGCCGGGCAGGTCACCCCAGCAGCGGCACTCGGCGTCCTCACCGTGTGGGCACAGGAGGAGGCCGTCGATGCGGCCGCCGCCCGCCTCCACCTGCTTGACCAGCGCCTCCAGCCCGTCCTCTCCCGGATTCTCTGACGCGACAGGCCGACGCCCGTACAAAAAGACGAGCCGGTTGCCGTCCGCCAACAGGCGCACGGCCTCAACGGTGGCGGGAGTCAGCTGCCACGAGGTGGCGGGGCTCTCCGGATCGATGCGGCTGTCGCGCAGCAGGCAGTTGCGATGGACGAATACGGCCTTCATGATCTCCGTTCAGCGTGGCGGCCGGCGAGCGAGAGGCTCGGCCGGGGGAGGGCCGTTCGGATTATGAGATGTCTCAGCGTGGCCGGCGGGCGCCCGATCGCGCCAGCGTCAGATCGGCCGCCGACTCGGCGACGGCCTCGTGCATGTCCTGCAGCGAGTTCAGCGGCCAGCTCTTGCCCGAGCCGTCGGTGGGATGGGCATCGACGCCCTCGGCGTCGTGTCCCTCGCTGAGCGCCGGTCTCTCGGGCGCGGGGAGGGTCAGTGCCTCAATGTCGTCCCCGGCCATGGAGCACTGGCCGCGGAAGACGCCCCCCTCGTCGATCAGTAGCGAGGCGACGCGGATGTCGCCCCATACGCGGCCGCTGGGGAGGATCTCCAGCCGACCCTGCGCCGTCACGTTGCCCCGCACGGCGCCCCACACCTGCACGGCGTTGGCGGTGATGTCCGCGATGACGCGCGCCGACGGGCCGATGATGACGTTGCCGGCCGTCTCGATGCTGCCCTCAAAGACGCCGTCGACTCGCACGTTGCCGTCCGAGCGCATGTGTCCCTGGATGCTCGTATTGGGGCCAAAAACGTTCTCGATCTTGCCCCCCACCACGGCCGGCCCCTCGTTTTTCTTGAACAATGCCATCCTCCTTCAATGCGTCGCTCACCCGGTGGTGAGCGGCGGGCCCGGCCCCGATCCCTGACACAAAGCGCTTGCCGCGCGGCGCTGCGGGGAAGGCACGCGAACCGGCGTCGGGGGGGATGGCTCGGGCGTATGCCCAATAGAGGCCGCGATGCCTGGTCCGGACGCTCTTCGCAGCCAGCGCGCTGGCCGAGCTGCACGGCACAGTCAGGGTCCAGCGGGACGAACTCGCTTGATCGTCACAGCGTGAGGGTCAGATAGGACGTGCGATGGCCGGCGCCCCAAGCGTGGGGCGTCCAATCATCGCGCCGCGTGGAACGCGGGGGAGGAAACTGCCGGCACCCGGGGCAGAGCGATGCCGGTCCCCGACGTGTGCCATAGAACAGCGGCGCCAAGGCAACTCGCGTCTCGACGGAATCGCACTTGGCGACGGTGGTGCGACTATGGCGGGAGCGTTCCATGACGCGCGCCCATCTTACGCCAGAAGCAGACCCTTGTCAATCGCGGCGCAGCCCGGAAGGCGGGGTTATCCCAAACAGTGGACCAAGAAATCACAAATACGTATTGACTTGGAACATTTGTTCTCATATAATGGAGGTGACACCGCATCCGGGCGGAAAGGAGCCTTGGCATGAAGGGTACAGGAACGCTGTCCTCCCGGCAGCGTCGCATCTTGATGGTCATTCGCGATTTCACCGCCGAGTACGGCTATCCTCCCACCATCAGGCAGATCGGCGAGGCCGTGGGCATTTCGTCGACGTCCGTGGTGAGCTATAACCTCAGTGTGCTGCAGCGCAAGGGGTACCTGACGCGTGACCGGGACGTGTCGCGCGGCCTGCGGCTGGTGGAGGATCGGGAGACGGACGAACTCGAGACGCGCCCCGAGAGCGCCGCGGTATCGGTCCCTCTGCTGGGCGCCATCGCGGCCGGCGAGCCGATCCCCATCCCCGATGGCGACTTTGCCCAGATCGACGCCGACACGCTCCATCTCCCCACCGACATCGTGCCCGATGCCGAGGGTGTGTACGCCCTCGAGGTGCGCGGCACCTCGATGATCGATGCCCTCATCAACGACGGCGACATCGTCATCATGCGCCACCAGCAGACCGCCGAGAACGGCGATATGGTCGCTGCCTGGCTCAAGGACGAGAAGGCGACCACCCTGAAGCGCATCTACTGGGAACGTGACCGTTCCCTGGTGCGCCTCCAGCCCGCCAACCCCCTGATGGACCCCATCTATGTCCATCCCGGCGACCTGGAGATCCAGGGCAAAGTCATCGGCGTCATCCGGCGGCTGGCGTGATGCGGTGGATCGTCTGTCGGCGCTCGGCGCTCGGCGATTAGCTGTTGGCTGTTAGCCATTGGCCCCTCGACAGCCAAGCCAAACGCCAATAGCTAGCAGCCCATAGCCAGACCGCCGATAGCCCCTGTACGGTTGCGCTTTGCACCCCAGCCTGATATACTCGCCCCTGCGGTAGGGCCTGACCGGGATCGCGGGCCTCCTTGCGGCCTGGCCAGTGCTCATCTCCCGTTGCGCGTTCTTTCCTACGTGACGGACCGGCTCGTCTCCTGCCCACAGCGCACCATCGTCGTCTAGTCGCTATCCATCGCACCCGAAGGGACGTGCGTGGCAAAGGGCTGCCCCGTACTCGGCTCCCTTTGCGCGCTGCCGCTGCGGCAGCGCCAGCCGGGCGTCTAGCCCGGCCGCCGTCCCGCCGTAGGCTCATGGGGCTGCCCCCCGTCGAGCCTCGGCGCCAGCGTGAGGAGGAATGCGTGACCGGCACCATTCTCCACGTGGCCGACGTTCACCTCGAGGCGCCCTTTTCCTCCGGCGGCCTCCCCCCTGTGGTCGGCACGCGACGTCGCCAGGATCTGCGCGAGGCGCTCAAGCGCGCCCTGGCGCTGGCGCGCAAGGAGCGCGTCGATGCCGTGACCATCGCTGGCGACCTGTACGACGGCCGCTGCGCCCTCCCCGAGACGGGCGCCTTTCTCGCCGGCGCCTTTGCCGCCGTGGCGCCGATTCCCGTGGTCATCGCGCCGGGATGCGCCGACGCCATGGACGGTGGGGCGTCCCCTCTGCTCTCGGTGTATGCCCTCACCCGTTGGCCGGACAACGTGACCATCCTCCCGCCGGGCCCCCTCTCCTCAGTGGAGGTGGCGCCGGGCCTGAGCATCTGGGGGGCGGCGTGGAGCGCCGGCGGCCCCCCAGAGCTTCCGCCGGAGGCCCCCGACGATGGGCGGCGTCTCTTGCTGTTGCACGTCGGCCCCGACGGCGCGCACGAGGGTGGCGCGCCACTGCCGAACGGGCTGACGGCCGATGCACTGCGCGCCGCGGGATTCTCCTACGCCCTCCTGGGGGGCAGGCATGCGGGCGGCGCCTGGCCCCAGGAGGAGCCCTGCGGCTGCTTCGCCGGCTCCCTCGAGCCCCTGGCGCCGGACGAGATGGCGGGGCGCCACGGCGCCGTGCTGGTGCGGATCGGCGCGGACGGCGCCTGCACGGCCAAGTGGCAGGAGGATGCGCGCTGGCGCTACGTCGCACTGTCGGTGGACCTCGGGGGGTGCGAGAACGAGGACGCGGCGGCGCGACGCATCGAGGCGGCCCTGAAGCACGATCGCGTCCGCACCGACGCGCGGGCCGTCGCCGCCATCACGGTGACGGGTCTCCCCGAGGAGGGCTTGGATCTCACCGAGGTCGAGGCGCGGGTCGACGCGCGCGCATATCTGACGATGCGGGTGGAGCGCCCCTTCCCCTACGATCTCGACCAGCTCGCCCAAGAGCGCACGGTGCGCGGCCTGCTGGTGCGTCGCTTCCGCGCGGCGCCCGACGCCGACGCGCCCCTCGACCACGACCTGCGCATGAAGGCCCTCAGCCTTGCCCTGCAGGCGCTGGACGGAAAGGGGGTGCGGCCCAGTGAGGTTGCTTGATCTGCGCCTGGAGGGGTTTGGGCGCCTGGTCGGGCGCACCTTCCGTTTTGCCCCCGGCTTGAACCTGGTGCACGGCCCGAACGAGGCGGGCAAGTCCACCCTCCTCCGCGCCACCGTCGCCATGCTGTACAGCTTTTTCGAAGACGGCACCATTACGGCCGCCAAACGAGCCGCCATGATGAACTACCAGCCCTGGGACGAGTCGGCGCGCTATGCGGGTGAGCTGCACTACGCCCTGGACGACGGCTCGGCGTACGGCGTCCGCCGTGTCTTTGCGCCGCGTTCATCGACTTTGCTCGTTGCCCTGCCTGACGAGGCCGACGTGTCGGACCAGTTCGAAAAGTCAACCCGCGGGCGCCTTTTCTTTGCCGACGTGCAGCTCGGGCTGAGCAAAGAGATGTTCGAGAACGTCTGCCAGATCCGCCTGTCCGACCTGGCGACGCGCGACCTGACGGCCTCTGGCATCGCCACGACCCTGGCACGCCTTGCGACCTCCGCAACGACCGAGGCGGCGTCCACCGACGCTATCGAGCTGCTGGAGCGCGTCATTCGCGAGGACATCGGTACGCCGCGCTCCCAGTCACGGCCCCTGCCACAGCTGCAGGCGCGGCTCGCCGAACTCGAGGAGGAGCGCGCGACCGCCGCTGCAGCGCGCGAGGAACTCGCCGGGCTGATGGTGTGCCTGCGTGAGGCGGAGGAGCGCCTCCGGAAGGTGGAGCGCGACCGCCAGGAGTGCGACTACCTGCACGTGCTGGCGGAGCACGACCGAGCGGCACGGCGCGTGGAGGCCATCGTGGAAGCGGAGGAGGCGGTCGCCGCGCTGGGCGGGCGGCTTGACGCGCTGGCGCGGTGGGCCGAGTACCCCGCCCAGCGGCACGACGAGGTCCTCCGCCTCTCCACGCGGCTGCACCACCTCGAGGCGGAGCGCGACGAGGGGACCGAGCGCATTGCTGCGACGCGCGAGCGACTGGCACGCCTCGAAGAGGAGTTAGCCGAGGCGAACGAACGCATTCGCCAACTGGAGCACGCCCGCCGGACACCGGCCGATATCCTCCCCGACGTGCAGGACTTGGCCGACGCCTGGCGCCAGGCCGAGGAGACCTATCGATCGGCGCTGGTGAGCTATGAGCGCGCCAAGGGGGTGGTGGACCGGGCCGGCGGGCACCTGGCGAGCGAGGCGGGCCAGCTCGGACCTGCCGTCGAGATGGGGCATGTGGGCCTGGCCAAGCTGGAGCAGCGCTGGCTGCTGGCGCGGGAGCAACTCGAGGCCGCCGAGGGGCGCCTCGCCGAGGCGGAGGCGGACTGGGCTCGCGCCGGCATGACCGAGGAGCGCTATCGCTACCTCGAGGAGGTGATGCGGGCCACGGCGGCAGGCGAGGAGGTGCCCCTGCCGGAGCGCCGGGGGTGCCTGGGCGCTGTCGGGCGGGTCGGCGCACTGCTCATGGGGCGGCCGCAGCCCGTGGAGGCCCCCGCGACGGGCCTTCCTCCGGAGGTGCTGACGATGGCCCAGGTCGGCCCGCTCCGCGCCGGCCTGGAGCGCGCGCGCGCCGAGGTCGAGCGGGCCCGCGCGGCCCTCACCGCGGTGCGCGGCGAGGCCACCTCGCGCCTCGGCGCGCTGCTCCCCGCCAAGGAGCCGGGGCCCGAGGCGCTGGCCTCCCTTGCGGAGCGGGTGGATGCGTTCCTGAGCGCCCGCGCCGACGTGACGCACCACCGCGCGCTGGTCCGCTCGCTGCGCGACGACCTCGATGTGGTGCGCGCCCGGCGCGACGTGGCCGCGGGCGACCTGTTGGCCGTCCTGGAGGAGGCCGGCTATGGCGGCGATGACGCCGGCACGGTGCTCGAGACCTATCTCGGCCAGATCGAGCGCCGGCGCGAGTTGGGGCGCGAGGAGCGCGATCGGGAGCGTCTTAGCGCCGCGGCGGGCGATCTGCGTGATGAGATCGCCCGCTGGGAGGGGCGCGAGGAGGCGATGGCGGCGACGCGCACCGAACTCGGCGCCGTTCTCGCCGGCGCCGGCATCGCGGTGGGGCATGATCTCGACGAGGCCGTGATGCGCTACGAGGAGGGCGCCCGCGGACACGCCGCCTGGGCCGAGGCGCACGCGGCGCACGAGGCGACGCTCAAGAACCTCCAAGCCCTGGTGGCGATGGGCTCCCGCGAGGTCCTCGATGCCGCAGTGCAGGAGGCGGCCGCGCGACTGGCGACCCTCCGCCGCCAGCACCCCACCTGGACGGACCTGGTCGCCGAGGGCGCCCCCGAGGAGTACGCCGCCCGGTCGGCGGCCGCCGTCGATGAGGCGACCGCCCTCCGGGAGGAGATAGGCGACCTGCGGGCGCGCATCGACCACGCGACGGAAACAGCCCGCCGCCTCGCCGAGCTGGACGAGGAGATCGCCATCACCCGCACCGCGGCGCAGCGCCTGGAGCGATTCCGCGACGCGGCCACCCTGGCGCAGGAGGCGCTGGCCGACGCGGCCGCCGAGTATCAGAAGCAGTTCGCGCCCACTCTCGAGCCGATCCTGAAGCAGAGCCTGGCGCGCGTCACCTGCGGGCGCTACGTGGACGCCCAGGTGGATGCCGAGACGCTGGCCGTGTCGCTGGTGGCGCCCGAGCTGGGCCGGCCGGTGCCCATCGAGCAGCTCAGCGCCGGCACCGGCGATCTCGTGTACCTCATGCTGCGCATGGCCATCGCTCAGGTGGTCAGCGGCAACCGCGAGCGCCTGCCCCTCTTCCTGGACGACCCCATGGTGCAGTGTGATCAGGATCGGCAGACTCAGGTGCTCGAGTACCTGGCGCTCCTATCCGAGCAGACGCAGATCCTCCTCTTTACCAAGGACCCCTTCGCGCGCGACTGGTTCGCCTCCACGCTCGCGGGACAAGACGGGCACGCCTTGCATCTGCTCGGGTAGGTGATGCGCCAAGGGTTGTGGGTTATGAGTTGTGAGTTCGTTGGCCGATCATCGATGACACGTTCTAGGCATCAGGGGTGCATTCGCTCGATCCTGTTACCTGTCACCTGGAACCTGCTACGCACAGCCGATGGTAACTCACAACACACAACTCATAACTCACCAACGACCACTTCCCTCAGCCCCTCGATCAGCCCTTCAGCGAGGCGCGACTCGCGGATGATGGTGGGGAAGGAGCGCGCCGCAAAGGTGTAGCGGTCGCGCTCGCGTTGGAGGATCGAAAAAAGGCACAGCCCGTCCAGCGCGGCAGAGACCTCGGCCGGCGGCACCTCGCAGCCGTGGAATGCCAACGCCGCCCGCACCTCGGCTGCGACAAAGCGCGGCGATGGCACCATCAGGACGCTGATGAGCCGCTCCAGCGGCGTGGCGTTCCCCCAGGTCACCTCCAGGAACAGCTCGCGGAACTCTTCCGAGCCGCGCAGGTGCGCCAGGTCGTCCAGGCGGATGGTGCGGTCGCCGCGCCCGTTGGCGCGCTCGTTGGCGCGCACGATGAGCATCTGGCAGATCGCCTGCACGATGCTGGGGTGGCACGATGAGAGGCCGATGATCCCCTCCAGCAGCGCCTCGGGGTCCTCGAACACCATCCCCATGGCCGCCATCGGCTCCTGGATGATGCGCCTGGCGTCGCGCGGCGTCAGGTAGCTCAGCCGCATGATGCTGCAAAAGTTGAACAATGGCGAGGTGGGATCGTGGAGGCCGGCGTTCAGGCGGCGCTCCCCGCAGAACACAAACCGGCACAGCCCCTCCTGTGACAGGGCGCGAAAGACGCGAAAGAGCCGCGTCTGCTTGTGCAGGTCGTAGGCCAGCAGCTTGTCCACCTCGTCCAGTAGCAGCACGATCAGCCCCTCGGGATGCCGGAGCCGGTAGCGCAGGATCATCCGCCGCAATTCGCCGGGCGATGTCGAGCGCACCTCGACTCCCGTCTTGAGCGCCAGGTCGCCAAAGAACTCGGCATAGTCCATCACATGCTGGCAATCCAGATAGAAGGCATGGTAGGTAGGGGAGAGCGGCCGATCGCTCCGCTCCATGGTGGCATGACCGGAGCGAACGCGCAGCGCGGGGGTAGGACCCGCGGCCTCCATCAGGCGATGCACCTTGGACAGCACCGAGGTCTTGCCGATCTTGCGCCCGCCCACGATGGCAAAGCTGCGGTCGCGCACGGTGCGCATGATCGCTTTGAGTTCATAGTCGCGGCCAAAGAACATATTCTCGGATACCGGCCCCGAGGCGACGTACGGCGACACCACTGTGAGGTCCACCTGCTGCAGGATGATCTCGATGAGCCGGCGCTCGCTGTCCGCCGCCATGAGCAGGTCGCGCAGGTCGTGATAGTCGATGACGATCAGGTCATCGGCGCCGCCGCGCACCAGCCGGCGGAACTCGCGGGCGCGCTCGCGGCGCGCGAGGGTATCATCGACCACGATCAGGAGGGCAAAGAAGGCGTTCATGCCGAGCACGCTCATCAGGTCGCGGATGTCCTTCAGGTCGTTCGCGGCCAGGTCGCGCTTGAGGACAAAGATGATGGGAAAGCGCGCCGGGATGCTCAGGCGCACGGCGGGGGCCTTGACGACCTGGCCGTAGAACGCCTTGTAAGTGCGGCTCTCCAGGGGCGCGAACCCGAGGCGGTTGCAGAGCTGCTCGGTGATGCCGGCGGCGACCGGCGCGGCGCGGGAGAGGGCGCCCAGGCGTGCGACGAGGGAACTCCAGCGGCTCGCGAGGCGCTGCAGCTCGAGGTAGGCGGCCGGCTCGACGACGGCCCCGGCCTCGTCGAAGAGCAGGTCGTGCTCCTTGTGGGTGTCCACGTAGCGCTGCAGCGCCATGACCCTCTCCCGAGGCGGGATCGCGGTCAGCATGTCGGCGCTGACGCTGTTGTTGACGAGCATCGCCTCGTCGATGGCGCGATTCCACGCGTCATCGTCCTGAGACTGTGACGTTCTGTGGCGCGCGGCCAGGCGCGTGCGGGCGATGAGGTGTCCCACCCACCAGGCGCCGGCGCCGCCCAAAGCCAGCGTCCCCAGCAGCCAGGGCAGGTCGTCGGGCAGGGGCGCCGGAGCGGGTGATTGTCGCTCGCAGAGTGTGCTAGGGGCGGGCGGGTGCGCGTCGAGCCCCCTGGCGTGGACGGGGGCCAGGGGGCTGAGGGCCACCAGGAGCAGGGCGAGCGCGCAGACCCGCCGTAGGGGCGACCGGGTTGTCGTACGAATGAACCTAGGTGCGGGCGTCATGCGTAATAGTTCCCTCGGTGTCGATTGGCGGGCGCCCGCTCATGCCCATTCCACGTGCACGTGGTTTTGTCCCCCCACCAGCGCCGCCACTTGCTGGGCGAGCTGGGGGGTGTACGCCGTGGACATCTCGGGAAAGGCGACCTCCACCCTGCCGCGGCCGTTCACCAGGCGCAGGCTGAAGGGGGTCTCGCCGCGGTTCTCCGTCAGGATGCCGAACACGCGCTCGACGACCTGCGTGGTAGCGTTGCCGTCGGGCTCGAGCGGTATCTCGACGCGCAGGTGCTTGGCTTGGCGGTGGGCCGACTGGCGTCGTGGCGCCGCCTTGGGCAGGCGGTAGGGCTCGATCCCCTCGGCGATGAGCTTGACCTGGTCGTCGCGCACGTCGACCTTGGCGTGGACGTGGATCAGCGCGTCCTCCGATAGCAGATCGCGGTGCTCGTCGTAGCGCCGGGGAAAGATGACGAGTTCCGCCGAGCCGGTGAGGTCCTCGAGCTGGGCGAAGGCCATGGTGTCGCCCTTTTTCGTGACGATGGTGCGCAGCGCGTTGATCACGCCGGCCACCTGCACCTGCTCCCCCTCCATGGCGGTGGTCAGCTCGCCGATGGACGTGAGGCGCTCGTCCACAAAGCGCGTCAGCATGTCTAGCGGATGGGTAGACATATAGACGCCCATCAGCTCGCGCTCGTCGGCCAGGCGCACCTTGTCGGGCAGGCGGGGCACGTCGCGGGGCGGCGCCAGCGCGGCGCCGCCCACCTCGGCCATGGCGTTGGGGCTGATGTCAAAGAGGCTGCGCTGGCCGATCTCCTTGGCGCGGTGTAGTTGCTGGCTCTCGGCCATCATCTGGTCGACGATGGCCAGGAGGGCGGCGCGCTCTCCCAGGCTGTCGAGGGCGCCGGCGCGGATCAGGCATTCCAGCACGCGTTTGTTGATCTGGCGCAGGTCCACGCGGCGCACCAGGTCGTCCAAGTCCTTGAACGGCTCGTCGCCCCGCGCCGCGACGATGGCCTGCGCCGGGCCGTCGCCCACGTTCTTGATGCCGCCCAACCCGTAGCGGATCGCCAGGTTCTCCACGTCGCGCAGTTTGTCGCGTTCCTGCGGAGAGGTGGCCGACGCCGGCTCCAGGCGATAGTCTTCATCGGAATAGTTGATGTCCGGCGGCCGCACCTCGATCCCCAGCCGGCGACATTCGGCCACCAGCACAGCTACCTTTTCCAGGTTGCCGCGCTCCACCGATAGGAGCGCCGCCATGAACTCGGCCGGGTAGTGGGCCTTCAGGTAGGCGGTCTGCAGGGTGATGACGGCATAGGCGGCGCTGTGCGTCTTGACAAAGCCATAGTCGGCGAACAGCTCGATGTCGGCAAAGATCGCCTCGGCCACTTCCTTGGCGATGCCGTTCTCCACCGCACCCTTGACGAACTTGGCGTGCTGCTGCTCCAGGTCCTTTTTCTTTTTCTTGCCCACGGCGCGGCGCATGAGGTCCGCCTCGCCGAGGGAGTAGCCGGCCAGCTGCGAGGCGATCTGCAGAATCTGCTCCTGGTAGACGATGATGCCGTACGTCTCGGCCAGGATCGGCTCGAGCCGCGGGTGGTGATAGCGCACCTCCTCGCGACCGAACTTGCGCGCGATATAGTTGGGGATGAACTGCATCGGCCCGGGGCGATAGAGGGCCAGCGCCGCCACGATCTCGCGGAACTCGGTGGGCTGCATCTCGCGCAGCGTGCGGCGCATGCCCGGGCTCTCCACCTGAAAGATGCCCGTCACCTCCCCCGAGGAGAGGAGGGCAAAGCTGTCCGGGTCGTCCATGGGGATCGATTGCTGCGTCACCTTGGTGCCGTGGGTGCGTTCGATCCAGCGAAAGGCGCGGTCGAGCACGGTGAGCGTCGAGAGGCCCAGCACGTCCAGCTTGAGCAGGCCGATCGCCTCCACGTCCTCCATGCAGAACTGGGAGACGATTCCCTCACCGCGGGGGGCGCGCTGCAGCGGGGTGTACTCGACCAGCGGCTTGTCCGCGATGAGCACCCCCGCCGCATGGGTGGAAAAGTGGCGCGAGATCCCCTGGACGGCCAGGGAATAGTCGATGAGCTTTTTGATGTACGGCTTGGTCTCGTACATCTCTTTCAGCTCGGGCACCGTGTCGAGCCCGTCCTGGATCGTCTTCTTGGGCCCCGAGGGGACGAGCTTGGCGACGTAATCCACCTCGTTGAGGGGGATCGCCAGCGCGCGACCCACGTCGCGGATGGCGCCGCGAGCCATCATGGTGCCAAAGGTGGCGATCTGGGCGGTCTTGTCCTCGCCATAGCGCCGCGTCAGGTAGTCGATCACCTCCTGGCGACGGTCCTCGGGATAGTCCAGGTCGATGTCGGGCATGGTGACGCGACCCGGGTTGAGAAAGCGCTCAAAGAGGAGCCCCAGGCTGAGGGGCTCCAGATCGGTGATCCCCAGGACGTACCCCACCAAGCTGCTGGCGCCCGACCCGCGTCCGGGGCCCACCAGCATGCGCGCCTCGTTCTTGGCCCAGCTCACCAGGTCGGCGTTGATGAGAAAATAGTCGTCGAACCCCATCTGGTGGATGACGCCCATCTCGTACTCCAGCCGCTCGCGAATCTCGGGCGTCTCCTGGCGGTAGCGGCGGGCGAGCCCCTCCTCGCAGCGCTGCCGCAGGTAGCTCTCGGCAGTGTGGCCGTCGGGCACGGGAAAGCGCGGCAGGTGGTACCCCTGAAAGCTCAGGTCCACGTCGCACTGCTCGGCCACCAGGGCGGTGTTCTCCAGCGCCTCGGGATACTCGGGGAGGTGGCGCGCCATCTCCTCGGGCGTCATGAGAAAATAGTCGTCGCCGCCCATGCGCATGCGGTTGGCGTCGGCCATAGTGTTGTTCGTCTGGATGGCGAGCAAGAGTTCCTGCGCCGAGGCGTCCTCCCGCCGCACATAGTGAACGTCGTTGGTGGCCACGCAGCGCAGGCCGAACTCCTTGGCGAGGGCGACGATCTGGGGGTTGATCTTTTCGAGTTCCGGCACGCCGGCGTGGCGCTGCAGTTCCAGGAAGTAACGGTCGGCGCCAAACAGCTCCTTGAACCACCCCACCGTCTCACGGGCCTTGTCGAGCTGGCCGTTGGCGATGAGGGAGGGCACCTCACCCGAGATGCAGGCGCTCAGGCAGATCAATCCCTCGGCGTGGCGGGCGAGCGTCTCCTTGTCGATGCGCGGCCGGTAATAGAACCCCTCGAGGTTGGCGATGGTATCGAGCTTGAGCAGGTTCTGGTAGCCGGTGAGGTTCTTGGCGAGGAGGACGAGGTGAAACGCCTTGCTGTCGTACTGCGAGTCCTTCTGGTCGAGCCGCCGCGGCGCCTGGTACATCTCGACGCCATAGATCGGCTTGATGCCGGCGCGGCTTGCGGCGCGGCCGAACTTGATCATGCCGTACATCTGGCCGTGGTCCGTCAGGGCGATGGCCGTCATGCCCGCCTGCTGGGCGTATTGGCACAGGTCGCCGAGGCGCGCCAGGCCGTCGAGAAGCGAGAACTCGCTGTGCACGTGCAAATGCGTGAAGGTGCTCACCGCTGCCTCCTGCTGGCAGGCCGCCGCCGGATGTCGCCGGCGGGGGCCCGTGGCCGGATGGGTTGTTGGTGGAGCTGGGCCGAGGTGACCAGGTCGTGGCCGAATTACGGTGGCCGTGTTACGGTGGCCGCATGGCGGGTGCCACCACGCGAACGCCCGCATTGTAGCAAGCGACCGGAAGAAGATCAACCTCCGAAACGGGCGCCGATGGCTAACCAAGAGTAATCTACCGCAGAGAACACAGAGGATGCGGAGAAAAACCATAGGATGATTCGCAGAGAATTCGAGTCCTTGCCTGCCGCGCGTGGTGGCGGGCGTCTGTAGGGGTCGAACGCCGTTCGGCCCGCGGGGGCCATCCGCGGGGGCTGCCTCGACGTGGCGATCGCACGCGGCGCCCCCCAGAAGTCCTGGGGGGAGAGGTGCTACGGCCCGTGAACTGCGGACAGACCCGGCTGCTCCTGGCGTCTCCACATGCTCCGCGGTGTGCGTGCCGGCGTGGCGCATGGATGGCGCGTCTGTGGCGGGGCGCTTCTAGAATGACTTGACTTTGGCAAGATTTATGGCATTCTTAACAGTGTTCCGAATGGTTTGCCTCGGCGACCGCAGGCATGACCCTATCCCTATCTAGGGGGATGGGTGGGGTCGAGACAGCCCATGACGCGGTCGCCGTTGTGTTTTCCCGGGGGGAGGTGGCATCCGCCTGCAAACCGCCGCACGATGCCGGAAGATTGACGCTTACTTTACATGATGCGAGTGGGTTTGCACTATACTTTCAGTTAGTTTGTGGGTATCGAGCCGGGGCGGCTTTTCGTCATTGCTATCTATCGACGATGGAGGATCGGCATCGTGGAACTCGAGCAACGCACTCTACTCACTGCTAAGGAAGCCGCGCAGTATTTGAGAGTTAGCCTGTTGACGCTGAGCAAAATCGAGAAGCAGGGCGGGATCGTGCCATTTCGTACGCCCGGGGGGCATCGGCGCTATAGCCTCGATATGCTGCGGGATTACTTGGAGCAGAGTCGCCAGCCGCGGTATCACAAGGTGACCGTCTAGATTCCCGGGACGTCCTCGCCTATCGAGGGGCGAGGCCTTCTCCTGGTGTGCTGTAGTCGATGTCGCGAGGCATGCATAGCGATGGCGCCATAGCGGTGGCGCGCCATCGCGGTGGCGCCACATCGTAGCAGACACGTCGCGATGCCTAGAGCGCGTTGTGTGCGGCGATATTCCCTGCGAAGCGATGCGGGAGCCCTGCCAAGGGGGGCTCCCGCATCGTTGTGTGAGCGCATCTGAAGGTTCGGCGGCCTGGATCAGCCCCCCTGGTCAGCCCGGATGGTCGCGAACAGGGCGTCGGGAGGGCCTCCCTTGGCGACGTAGCCCTTGGCTCCGGCCTGGCGCATGAGGTTCTCCTTCTCCTCGTCATCGTACATGGACAGGCCGATGACGCGCACGCCGGGGAGTTCGGCGGCAATGCGGCGAGTCGCCTCGATGCCGTCCATCTTGGGCATGGCCAGGTCCATCAACACCACGTCCGGGCGCAGCTTCTGGGCCAACTCTACCGCGGCGAGGCCATCCTCCGCCTCGCCCACGATGACGAAATCGGGCTGGTCCTGGAGCAACCGCAGCAGCCCCTGACGCACGATGGCATGATCGTCGGCCAGGACGATGCGGATGCGACCCTCTGCTGCCTCCTCGGCCTGTGGTCGGTCTGCGCTCGCCTCCCTGGCGCTCCCGCCCTCGGGCGATGGGGGTGGCTGCAGGGGCGCGGTCAGGGTAACGCGGGTGCCGCGGCCGGGCGCACTCTCGACGCGGGCCGAGCCACCCACGTACTCGAGCCGCTCCGAGATGCTGAACAACCCAAAGCCGTTCGGGGATGAAACTCTGCGGAGGTGCTCGCTCATCTCAAAGCCCCGCCCACCGTCGGCTACCACCACTTCCACCGTGTCGGGAGTGGGACGCGTGACGGACACGGTGGCCTCATCGGCGTGGGCATGCTTCACGACGTTGAACAGCAGCTCGCGGACGCTCTGGTAGAGGAGCACCTTGACGTCGTCCGAGACGGCCGGCGACTGGGGGCACTCGGGGCGCGCGCAGGTCTGGACGGTCACGCGCAGGCCAAACAGCTGCTCCATGTGGCGCCCCAGCCAATGGAGCGCCGTCCTAAGGCCTGTCTCGTCGAACAGAACGGTGGGGCTCAGCTCGGCGGTGAGCGCCCGCGACGTCTCGATGGCCCCGCGCAACATGGCGATCGACTCGGCGATGGCGTCGCCGTCCTCCATGCCTCGAGCCTGCATGCTCAAGCTCTGAAGGTGGTAGATGGTGGCCGCCAGGGTTTGCTGCAGATCGTCGTGGAGGATCCGTGCCAGGCGGCGCCGCTCGCGCTCCTCTGCTACCGCCAACTCGGCGGCCAGGGCGCGCAGCTGGCGCGTGCGCTCGGCGACGCGTCCCTCCAGCGTCTCGTTCAGCTCGTGGAGCTGTCGCTCCATCGCCTTGCTCTCGGTGACATCGCGCAGCGTGCCCACCAGGGCCACGGGCTGGCCGTCGGCATCGGTGACGAGTGTGCGGCTGTTGCTGATCCAGCGGTACGTGCCGTCCCTATGGCGCCAGCGACACTCGATGGTCTCGCTGCGCTTCGCCGGCGGGCGTTGTGCCAGGACCTCGATCCCCGCCAAATAGCGCTCGCGATCCTCCGGATGGACGCGGTCGCGGGCCCACGCGATTGGCATCGCCATAATCTCCCCTTCCGAATACCCGGTGAGATCTTTTACCGAGGGACTCAAATAGTCGTACCCTCCGGTGCGTAGGTTGGAGCGGTAGATGACGTCGCGCGAGTTCTCCAGCACACTGAGGAACCGCTCCTCGCTCTCGCGCAGCGCCTGCACCGCCGCCTTGGCACCATGGATATCGGTGGCGGTGCCATACCACTTGGTGATGCGCCCCTGGGCGTCGCGGGCGGGCACGGCGCGGCTGAGGTACCAGCAGTAGGTGCCGTCGGCGCGCCGCACGCGTTGCTCGACCTCATAGTCGGCTCCCGTGGCCATGGCGCGCCGCCAGGCCGCGACCGTAGCGTCGACGTCGTCCGGGTGGATCGCCGGAATCCACTCCCAGCTCCTGCCCTCACGACTGATCCCCAGGAAATCGTCGAAGCGCCGGTTGTAATAGTCTACGGTCCCATCGGGCCGTGCCGTCCAGACGAGTTGCGGCATGGCGTCGGCCAGATCTCGAAAGCGCTGCTCGCTCTCTCGCAGCGCCTCCTCCGCCCGCTTGCGCTCCGTGACGTCGCGGAACAGCCCAGCGCATCGCCCCGGCTTGGGACTCCAGGCCCGCACCTCATAGTGGCGGTGGGTGAACGCTCCATGGTGCTCAAGGTATGCCGGATTGCCGGATATGGCGACCTTGCCCATCGTCTCGATCCACCAGGGCGCGACGGCCGGCAGCAACTCACGCGCGGTGTGCCTGAGGATGTCTTGGCGCGAAAGGCCGACCAGTTCGGCAAAGGCGTCGTTCACCTCGATAGGGCGCAGGTCGACGGGATGTCCGGCCCCATCGACGATGACCTCCAGGAGGGCAAACCCCTCCTCGATGGCCGCGAACACGGTGCGCTGCCGCTCGGTCCCCTCGCGCAGGCGGGCGTTCTCGGACTCGAGCGCGTCAATCTTCTCTTGCAGGGCACTGATCTCGCCGTCCGTCCTGCGGTCAATCTCCATGGAGGATGTCCTGTTCCTCGCGCGGCCGATCGCGCCGCGGATACCACAAGACCAGGGGGCATGAGGGCCGCCCTGGCCTCCTTCGTACGATAGGTAAATCGCCCGCTCGGGGCGCGTGGTGGTTGGATGGCGCTGCGCGCCACGTTCAGCTAGCTGGATGCCGCGGGCAGCGACACCGACACCGCGACCCTCGCGCCGTGCCCGGGGATGCTGTCGATGCGCATGTGCCCGCCGATGTGCTTCAGGCGCTCCGAGATGCTCAAGAGCCCATAGCCCCCGCCGCCGTTGCCGCGCGCCTCCATCGCGGCGGGGTCAAAGCCACGGCCGGTGTCGCTCACCGTCATCTCGATGATGTCTGGCTGCGGGCAGGTGAGGCACAGCGTCGCCGTGGCGGAGGCGGCATGCTTGGCGACGTTGAACAGCAGCTCGCGCGCCGCCTGGTAGAGGAACACCCGGATGTCCTCCGGGAGTTGCTGGGCGTCGGCGTGCTTCTCGGCCTCGACGGTCACCAGCAGCCCGTGTTGCTCCCCTATCTGGCGCCCCAGCCAGTGCAGAGCCGGGACCAGCCCCATCTCGTACAGGATGGTGGGGCTCAGTTCGGCAGTCAGCGAGCGCGACGTCAGGATCGCCTCGCGCAGCATGGCGAGGGGCTCCGCCAGGCCGTCATCGCCCTCGGAGGGCGGCTGCAGGCGCAGGCGCTCGAGGTGGTAGGTGGCGGCCGCCAGCACCTGCTGGAGGTCATCGTGTAGGATCCGGGCGAGGCGCCGGCGCTCGCGCTCCTCGACCATGGCCAGCTCGGCGGCCAGGCCGCGGAGCTGGTGCGTGCGCTCGGCGACGCGCTCCTCCAGCGCCTCGTTCAACTCGCGGAGCCGGCGCTCGCTCTCGCGGAGCGCCTCCTCGGCGGCTTTGCGCTCCGTGATGTCCAGGTCGATGATCACGCCGGCGATGGTGCGCCCCTCCGAGTCGCGCACGGGGGCGCCGCTCACCGAGATCACTCCGTGCGTGCCGTCCCCTCGCAGGATGACGATCTCTTCATCGCGCACCACTTCGCCGTGTCGAATCGTGCGGCCGAGGGGCCACTCGGACGCGGCGTAGGGGCGGCCGTCTGGGCGGAATCCCTGCCGCCTGGGGTGGTCCTCGAGGGCGTTGGCGGGCAGGTCGGGACGGCGAAAGAGCTGCGCCATGCGGTGGTTGACGACCAGTGCGCGGCCCGAGGGCGCCTCGGCGATGACCACGCCGGCCGGCATCTGGTCGATCACGGCGCGCAGGAGCGCCCGCTGACGGTCGAGCGCCAGTGTCCTCTCGCGCTCGCGCCGATAGAGGCCAACGTACTCGCCCAGGAGCCCAAACAAGACGGCGGTCACCACGGTCGCCACGATGAGCCGGCTGAGGTACCACCAGGGATCATAGCGTCGCTGGCTCACGGCGAGGGCGATGACGCCGAACACGATGGCCACCTGGAACAGGGCGACATGGCCCAGCAGCGTGTCCGTCGTGCGGCGGTAGCGCAGGATTGACAGCGTCGCACCGGCGCCGTGCAGGAGGATGAGCGCCGGCGCCATGAGGTTGGCCAGGAGAGTATAGCGGCCGTCCACGATCAGAGCCGGCAGGGAGGCCTCAAAGGCTACCGCCAGGACGCCCTGCAGGGAAACGATGGCAAAGCAGGCGATGGCCAGCCCCCACGCCGATCGGCCCTCCGTGCCCGGCCACGGCACGAGGGTGGCGGCGGCGAGGAGGATGCCCGCGTTGGCCAGCGCCAGGTTGTACACCCATATCGACGTATTGGGGGCGGCGGCGAGGAGGCCGCCCTCACCCGGCGCGATGTCGGGCCACGTCAGGACGTAGAAGGTATCCAGGATGCCCAGCGCTCCGAAGGCCAGCCACACCCAGTACGCCGAGGGCTCGCGCAGCACTTGGTACCGGCCCATCGCCAGGAACGCCACACTGGCCGCGGCGAGCGCCGTAAAGCTGGCAATGGTGGGGACGAACAGGGGCAGTTCGCCTACGATGTACTCTCGCCCCCACAGGGCGGCCACCAACCCGAACAGGGCCGCGAGCACGATCGCCGTGCCGGCGATGACGAGCAGCAACGGGTCGGTGATACGTCGCGGCATCCGGGGCGGGGTCTCTACCGTCTGCTCGAGGGCATAGTCCCCCGGCCCGGCGCTCTGGGGGTCATGGTCCGTGAGGAGCTGGGGGGGCGCATCCCGCCCGTCTCCGGCGCTGGCATTCTCTTCCATGGCAACACTTTTTCACGCGCCGGCCATCCCATCGTCGCGGGAGGTCGGAACGCGGGTATTAATTGTCTTTGGCGAGGCGCGTGCCCGCGCCATATGACATAATTGTAGCGCCAAAGGGGCCGGGACGCAAGGAGAGCGGAGGGACGAGAAAAGCGCCTTTCCCATGCGTGGAAAGGCGCTCACTGAGCCACCCTCGAGAGTTGAACTCGAAACCTGGCGCTTACGAAGCGTCTGCTCTGCCGGTTGAGCTAGGGTGGCGTGCGCGGCTGGGCCGCAACCTGCGTGAGTATATCATGGCGCCCTAGGAGCGTCAAATCACTTACCCCTTCACCGAGCCGGCCAGGATGCCACGCACAAAGTAGCGCTGCAGCGAGAGAAAGACGATCAGCGGCAGGATCATCGAGATGAACGCCGCCGAGGGAAGCAAGTGCCACTCGGCGCCCAGCGAGTTCACCAGGTTGGCCACGATCACCGTCAGGGGCGCCACCCGTGGCGTGCCACCCAGATAGATGAGCGCCACCAGCAGGTCGTTCCACACCCACAGGAACTGAAAGATGATCAGCGCCGCCAGCGACGGCACCGAGAGGGGCAGGGCGAGGCTGATGAACGCCTGCCACTCCGAGGCGCCATCCAGGTAGGCCGACTCGAACAGATCGCGCGGCAGCGACCCGAAAAAGTTGCGCAACAGGTAGATGGCAAAGGGCAGCCCGTACCCCGTGTGGGCCAGCCAGATGGCGAAAAAGGACCCAGAGATGCGCAGGCGGTTGAACATGCGCAACACGGGGATGAACGTCACCTGCAGCGGTACGACGATCAGGGCGATGATGGTGATGAACAGCAACTGCCGCCCGCGAAAGTTCATCCATGCCAGGGCAAAGGCGGCCGACGCTGCCACCAGAGCGGGCAAGAGCGTCCCCGGGATGGCAACGTACAGACTGTTGCGAAACGCCTGGGCTAGGCCCTGGGTGTTCACCACCACGTCATAGTTCTGCAGCGTCCATTGCTCGCCCGAGAAAAAGTCGGTGAACACCGTCCACCAGCCGGTGGAGCGGATCGCTTGCGGCGTGCGCAGCGAGCTGACGAGCAGGCCGGTTGTCGGTACCAACCAGATGACGGCAATGGCGATGACGGCGAAGTGCAGGGGCAGCCTGGCGAGGAAGCGTTGGAACGGTGGCCGCGCCGCGGTGCTCCGCGCGCCCGGAACCGCCTCAGCGGCGTATTGGTCTGGAGGCGAGGGTTGGGGCGTCATCGCAGTGCCTCCTGCTCGCGGAAGCGTCGGATATTGATGAACATCATCGGCGTGATGGCTAGCAGCAGGATGATGGCGATGGCGCTGGAGCGGCCAAAGTGGCGTATGACGTACAGCTCCCGGTACATCTGGTTGGCCATCACGTTCGTGTTGTAGCGTCCCGCCGTCATCACGTACACCAGGTCGAACACCTTGAGCACAAAGATGATCACGGTGGTCGTCACCACTCCGATGGTCGATGCGATCATCGGTACCTGGATCTGCCAGAAGGTCTGCCAGGCGTTGGCACCGTCGGTGCGCGCCGCCTCCAGGATCTCTTTGGGGATGCCCTTTAGCGCCGCCGAGAGGATCACCATCGTAAAGCCTGTCCACATCCAGACGAAAATGATGATCAAGGCCGCCGTGGCGGTGCGCGCATTCACCAGCCAGCCGATGGGGCGATAGTCGGGGAACAGGCCATCGATCACGGCGTTCAGCAGCCCGAGCTGCGGGCGGTAGTCGTACACGAAGCGCCAGATGATGCCGGCGCCCACGAACGAGATCGCCTGCGGCAAAAAGATGATCGACTTGAAGACCGATTCGTAGCGCACCCGGTCGGCCAGCACGGCAACGATCAGCCCTCCGAGCACCACGAACCCGGTGGCAAAGATGAGCCAGTAGACAAAGTTGTTGCGAAAGGCGACGTGCATCTCGGGCGATGTGAAGGCATAGACATAGTTGTCGAGTCCAACATAGCCCGCGGCGTTCCGCCCGAGAAAGCTCAGGCGGAAGGTGTCGACGGCAGGGTACACGAGGAAGGCCAGCAGCAAGATGATTGCGGGCGCCACATAGAGCCACGGCAAACCAGGACGTGTTCTCACGGTCTCGTCTCTATTCGTTGAGAGGGGGTGCGCCCCGGGCGCACCCCCTCGGAGGTCTTACTGAGCCGCCTCTTCCTGGTAGGCGCCCTCAGCTACCGATTCGATGTTCTGCAAGACGCCGTCGAGTTGATCCGGATTCTGGACGAACTCGAGGATGCCGCCCAGGAAGGCTTCCTGGACGCCTGCGGGCATGAGATCCGAGGCGTCAAAGCGCACCGTCTCGGCCTCCTGCAGCAGTTGGGCCATCTCCTGGAAGATGGGGTCGGGGTAGACGTCGGGTGTGACCTCGGTGTTGGCTGCCAGGAAGCCGCCGCGACCGGCCCAGATCTGCTGCGCCTCGGCCGAGGCGAGCCAGGTCATCAGCGATCGCGCCGCCGGCGTGTCGTTGAACATGGCCAACAGGTCACCCGCGCTCAGGATCGGCGTGCCGTATTGCTCGTCGATGGCGGGGAAGACAAAGAAGGTATAGTCCGTGCCCGCCTCCAGGTCAGGGAACTGCTGCTGGATAAAGTCGGTGATGAACGATGCCTGCCGGTGCATGTAGCATCCAGGCGGATCCTGGAACATCGGGAAGGGGGACTCGCCAAAGTTCGTCGCCAACTCCCCGGTGATGCCGCCCTGGATATACTCTTCGTTGGCGGCAATGGTGCCGAACATATCCCAGGCGTTGCTTACCGACTCGTCAGTCCAGGGGATATCGTGCATCCACCATTGATCGTAGGTCTCGGGGGCGGCGGTGCGTAGCATGATATCCTCGATCCAGTCCGTTCCCGGCCAACCGCTCGTCGCGGCGCTTTCGAGGCCGATGCACCAGGGCGTCTCACCCGCGGCGACGATCTCGTCCGACAGGGCGATCAGCTCATCCCACGTCGTCGGCACGGCCCAGCCGCGCTCCTCGAACACGTCGGGGCGGTACCACACGAGGCTCTTGGCGCTCACCTTCATAAAGACGCCATAGAGGGTGTCGTCGACGCTGCCCAGCTCGACCCACGACTCGCCGTACTGCTGGGTGAACTCGTCCGTATCAATGAACGTGCTCAGATCGACGAGGTTGCCCGCCCGGCCGAACTCGATCAGCTGGCCCGGGCCGGGGATGCCCGAGATGTCGGGCGGGTTGCCGGCCTGGATACGAGTCGTGAGCACGGCGTTCGTGTCGCGCGTGCCCTCGTACTCAACCGTCGCTCCGGTGGCCTCCTCCCATGGGGCTACCATGGCCAGGAAGCTCTCCTGCTCGCTGCCGCCCCACTGGGCGAGGAACGATACCGTCTGTCCCGAGATGTCCTCGTCACCGACGATGGCCAGGACCTCTTCCGTGGTGGGCGGCTCGAGGGTCGCCATGGGGGTCTCCGCAGGCGTCTCCTCAGCCTCCGGGGTCTCCTCAGGGGTCACGCCCGCCTCGGGAGTCTCCGCCGGGGTCTCCTCGGGCGTCACACCCGCCTCTGGAGTCTCTGCCGGGGTCTCCTCGGGCGTCACACCCGCCTCTGGAGTCTCTGCCGGGGTCTCCTCGGGCGTCACGCCCGCCTCTGGGGTTTCGGCCGGAGTCTCCTCAGGCGTCACGCCCGCCTCTGGGGTTTCGGCCGGAGTCTCCTCGGGCGTTACCCCGACTTCTGGAGTCTCTTCCGGCGTCACGCCCACTTCGGGGGTCTCTTCCCCGGCCTCGGGCAGCGCCGTTGGCTCTTCGACGCCCGGCGTCGTGCCAACCGGCTGACACGCCGCCAAGATCATGGCCACGAGGACCAGGATCGATACGAATAGTCCTACTCGTCTGCGCATCATCCTCCAACCTGCCTTTCTGACAACAGCCTAACGCGGCCTGGTGAACAGCCACGCGCGGTGGCGGCTCACGGTGATGTCGCCGGGCATGACGGCGGCCGTGGGGGCTGGCCCGAGGCCTACCCCCACGCTTGCCCTATCGTAGGGCAAGCCCTGATTGGATGTGGCGGGATCGCAGTGACAAGGGATTAGGGTCAGGGTGAGATGCGGGTACCGGAGGGGACGAGGAAAAGGGTGCGAGTCGTTGTGAAACCCTGGCCTGAAGGCGCCAACAGAGATGGTTATGCCGCTCCCAAGCCCGATTCTACATTTAGTATATCAGAATACTCATACCACTGTCAATGCTGGTGCAACCGTCAACCGTCCAGGCGTCACGGGGTCACCGCTTTGACCCTATCCCCGCGACTGCTATAATCTCGTGACCGGCGCGTCGGCCCGAGTCGGCGCGCCGCGCAGCCCGGGGGACCACACCTCGGGCGCTGAGGCCCCCTGGTGGAAGGGCCCTACGCCCCGCCGTTGCCTCAAGCCCAGTCGAGGGGGAGTCGTGCGCGATCGAGGTCGCCGCCAAGACCTGCTCATCGTCCTGCTGTTCGCCGTCCTGGCGTTGCTGTTCCTGTGGCCGGTGACAGTGGGCGGCAAGACGATGCTCCCCGCCGACAGCGCCTTTCAGTGGCAGCCGTGGCGTAGCTACGCCGCCCAGGTGGGCGTGGACGTCCCGCACAACGATCTCCTGAACGACCTCTACCTCGAGAATTTCGTCTGGAAGCGCTTCATCGTCGACTCGCTGCGCCAGGGACAGATCCCCCTCTGGAACCCCTACATCCTGACGGGGGTACCCTTTCTCGCCGCCGGGCAGCACTCGGCCATGTATCCCTTCAGCGCCCTGTTTTACGTGTTGCCGATCCACGCCGCCTATGGCTGGTTCACGGCGCTGCACCTCTTTCTCGCGGCGCTGAACACCTACATCCTGGCCCGTACCTTGCGCGTGGGGCGGATCGGCGCCGTTGTGGCCGGCGCGACGTTCGCCTTTGGTGGCTTTATGGCGGTGCGCACCGTCTTTCCGATGATCGTGGCGGCGGCGGTGTGGCTGCCGCTTATCCTGGCGCTCATCGAGCGCATCGTCTCACGCCTCGAGGCGAGGGAGTCCGGGGTGCTGCCCGTGGTGCCGGAACTGGTGGCGGGTGCCCTTGCCTTTGGCATGGTGTTTCTCGCCGGCCACCCCGAGATGTACTACTATGTCGCGCTCACGTCCGGGGCCTACGCCGCCTACCGGCTGGCGCGCATGGCGTGGGCGACGCGCGCCTGGATGCGCGTCCTCGGCGCGGCGGCGTCGCTGGCCGCCATGGCGGTGCTGGGGCTCGGGCTGGGCACCGCCCAGTGGCTGCCGAACCTGGAACTCGTGCGCCACAACTTTCGCGACGGCAGCGCCGGCCTATCCGAGGTGCGTGGCTGGGCCTACCCGCTGCGCCACATCATCGCCTTTTTGATCCCCGATTTCTATGGGAATCCGACGCACCACAGCTACCTCGATCTCTTTTCCTGGCGCCGGATGCCGGTGACGGACAACGCCCTCGGCCAGCCGATCCACACCATCTTTTGGGGGATCAAGAACTATGTCGAGGGGGGCAGCTATGTGGGGGTCCTGCCCCTGCTGCTGGCGGGCGTAGCGGTGCTGCGCCGCCGTGGCCGGCACGTCGGGTTCCTGGCGGGGTTCGCCGCCCTCTGCCTGCTCCTCGTCTTTGGGACGCCCATCTATGCCCTGGTGTATGCCCTGCCGGGGATGAATCAGGTCCACTCCCCCTTCCGCTGGGTCTATCCCTACACCCTGGCGGTGGGGCTGCTGGCGGGGATGGGGTGCGACGCCCTGTGGTCGTCCGCTGGCGATGGCGATGGCGCCGGCTGGCGCCGCTGGGCGCGGCGCCTCGCCTGGCCGATCCTGCCGGCGGGGACCTTTGCTATCGGCGCCGTCGGGGTAGCCGGCCTGGGGCTGAGCCTTCTGTTCAAGGAACGGGCCGCCGCGGCGGCCGCGTGGCTGCTGCCGCGCCTCGCCAAGGCCGAGGAGGCCTTTGCCGACGGCCGCATGTTCTACTCGTACGAGTTCCGCAACCTGCTCATCCTGGCGCTGGCGCTGCTGCTGGCGGGGGGCGTGGTGCTCGCGTTGCGCGCCGTCCGGCGCCGGGCGCTGTGGGGCGCGCTGGCGTTGGCGGTCGTCGTTGCCGAGCTGTTTGTCATCGGCACACCCTTCCTGCCGGCGGTGGACCCGGCGCTCATCGCCTATCGCACGCCGGCCATCGATTTCTTGCTGGAGCAGGAGGGGCTCTTTCGCATCACCACCCTGGTGGGCGGCAGCGAAAAGACGTTCAACGCCAACATGGCGATGATGTACGACCTCCACGACGTGCGCGGGTACGATTCCATCATCCCCCGGCAGTACGTCGATTATATGGAACTCATCCAGCCGCAGGGGGAGCTACCCTACAACCGCATCGCCCCCCTGTTCGACAAGTACCCCGAGGCGCTGGACTCGCCCCTCCTCGACATGCTCAACGCGCGCTATATCCTCACCGTCAAGGAGCGCAGCATCGACCGGCCGGGGTATACCCTCGTCTATGACGGCGAGATGCGCATCTATCGCAACGACGATGCCATGCCGCGCGCCTTTCTCGTGGCGCGGGGGGAGAACATCCCCGACGCCGACGCGCGGCGCGAGGCGCTGCGCGCGCTGAACCCGCGCGAGGTGGTCATCCTGGAAGAGACCCCGCGCCAGGTCCAGGCGGAGGATGTCCCTGCCGCGTTCTCCGGTGAGGTCGAGGCGATCCACTATACGCCCAACGAGGTGACCATCACCGTCGACACGCCCATCCCGTGCTTTCTGGTGCTGGGCGACGCCTACTATGACGGCTGGCTGGCCTTCCTCCGCCCGGCCGACGCTGAGGATGTAGAGCTGGCGGAGGAAGCCGTCCACATCTATCGCGCCAACGGCAACTTTCGCGCCGTGGAGGTGCCGGCGGGGCGCCACGTGGTGCGGTTCAAGTACTCGCCGAACCTCGTCAAGTATGGCCTGTACGCCAGCTTTATGTCGGGCGTGGTGCTCCTGCTGGCGGGGGGCTTTTGGGGTTGGCGCCGCTTCTACCGCGAGCCCCGCGTCGACGGCGACGTGCAGCGCGTCACCAAGAACACCATGGCGCCCATGACGCTCACCCTGGTGAACCGCGTCATCGACATGGCCTTTGCTATGCTGCTGCTGCGCATTCTCGGGCCGGTGGATAGCGGCCAGTACACCCTGGCGGTGGTGATCATCGCCTGGTTCGACATCCTGACGAATTTCGGCCTCAATGCCCTCGTCACCCGCGAGGTGGCCAAGGAAAAGAGCGAGGCCAACCGCTACTTTGTCAACACGGCGGTGGCGCGCGTCGGGCTGTGCCTCTTCTCCCTGCCGGTGTTGGGCGCCTTTGTCGGTTTCCGCCAGCTGGCGAGCCCCCTGCCGTCCGCCACCGTCACGGCCATCATCCTCTACTGGGTGGCCCTGCTGCCCAGCAACGTCTCGGCCAGCGTCAGCGCCATCTTTTCGGCCCACGAGCGCATGGAGATTCCCGCCGTGATCACCACGATCACCACCGTGATGCGGGTGACGCTGGGGGCGGTGGCGCTCATCGCCGGGTACGGGTACGTGGGGTACGCCGCCGTTTCCATCGTGGTGAACGCCGCCACCATGCTCATCCTGTACGGCCAGATGACGCGCCTCCTCTTCCGGCCGCGGTTCACCGTCGACCTGGGCTTTCAGCGGCGCATGCTCATCGCGTCGTACCCCCTGATGATCAACCACCTCCTGGCGACCCTCTTTTTCAAGGTGGCGGTGCTCCTCCTCGAGATGCTGGCCGATGACCCGCGGGTGGTGGGGTGGTATGGCACGGCCTACAAATACGTGGACGCCGTGCAGGTGGTGCCGGCCTTTTTCACCATGGCGCTCTTTCCGCTCATGGCGCGCTACGCCGCCTCGGACCGCGACGCGCTGCTGCGCGCCTACCGCCTGGCCGTCAAGCTGCTGTTGGCCTTTGCCGTGCCCGCCGCCCTGGCGGGATGGGCGCTGTCCAACGAGCTGATCGCCATCCTGGGGGGCTCCCAGTACCTGCCCGAGAGCGCTGACATCCTGCGCGTGATGATCTGGTACATGCCCTTTGGATTCATCAACTCGGTGACGCAGTACGTGCTCATCGCCCTGGACCGGCAGCGCTACCTCACCGGCGCCTTTGTCCTCGGGCTGGCGTTCAACGTGGTCGGCAACCTCGTCCTCATCCCCCGCTTTGGCTACATGGCCTCGGCCTATGTGGCGGTGGCGTCGGAACTCGTGCTGTTGATCCCGTTCTATGCCGGCATCCGTCGCTACCTGGCGCCCATCCCCTGGCCGCAGCTCGCCTGGAAGCAGGCGCTCTCGGCCCTCCCCATGGCGCTGTTGGTGGTGCTGGCGCCGCCGGCCTACCGGCCCCTGACCATCGTGCCGGGCCTGGTCGCATACGCCGCCGGCTTTTGGCTGTTGAGGGGTTTCGATGCCCAGGAGCGCGAGGTGGTGGGGCGGGTGTTGCCCCTCGGCGGGGTGCGCCGCCGCCTGCGGGCGGCCGTCGACGCCCTGGCGCGGGGCTAGAACTGTTGCGTTGACGCGCTTCCCCCGCACCCATAGAATATGGCATAGCTACCGGGCGTCCGATGGCACGCGGATTTCGCCGATCGGACGCTGGTTTTCGTGGCGCAAAGCGTACCAGACGATCAGTGCAGATCAGCGCGTGGGGTACCACGCGCCAGCAGATACCCACTATACGTTCACCATCGATCGGAGGCTACTTTGTCCGAGCATGTAACCATAGACAAGCTCGCCGAGCATGTCGGTCAAGAGGTTACCGTCAAGGGATGGCTGTACAACCGCACCGACAAGGGGCGGCTGCAGTTCCTGCTCATCCGCGACGGCACCGGCATGGTGCAGGGCGTGGCCTTTAGAAAAGAGATCAGCCCCGAGGCGTTCGAGGCGGCTAGCGCCGTTACGCAAGAGTCGTCTCTCATCGCCACGGGCACGGTGCGCGCCGACGAGCGCGCCCCCGGCGGCTACGAGCTGTCGCTGAGCGACCTGCAGATCGTCCAGATGGCGCAGGACTATCCCATCACGCCCAAGGAGCACGGCATCGATTTCCTCATGGAGCGGCGGCACCTGTGGCTGCGCTCCACGCAGCAGTGGGCCACCCTGCGGGTACGCGCCACCATCATCCGCGCCATCCGCGACTGGCTCGACGACAACGGCTTTCTGCTGGTGGACGCCCCCATCCTCACGCCGGCGGCATGCGAGGGGACGACGACGCTCTTTGAGACCGATTACTTTGGCGACAAGGCCTACCTCACCCAGAGCGGCCAGCTCTACAACGAGGCCACCATTGGCGCCTTTGGGCGCACCTACTGCTTTGGACCGACGTTCCGCGCGGAAAAGAGTAAGACGCGCCGCCACCTCACCGAGTTCTGGATGGTCGAGCCCGAGATGGCCTACGCCGACCTGGACGAGTGCATGCGGGTGGAGGAAGCGTTCGTCTCCTACATCGTGGGGCGCACGCTGGAGGAGCGCGCCGAGGAACTCAAGATGTTGGAGCGCGACACCACCGCCCTGGAGCGCATCGCGCCCCCCTTCCCGCGCATCAGCTACGACGACGCCCTCAAGGTGCTGGAAGAGGTTGGGGAGCCCCTCCCCTGGGGAGAGGATTTCGGCGCGCCGCACGAGGCGGCCGTCGCCTCGCGCTTTGACAAGCCGGTGTTCGTGCATCGCTACCCGGCCCAGTGCAAGGCGTTTTACATGGAGGCCGACCCCGGCAACCCCGAGCTGTCCCTCTCGGTGGACCTGCTGGCGCCCGAGGGGTACGGGGAGATCATCGGCGGGGGGCAGCGCACCGCCAGCCTCGAGCTGCTGGAGCGCCGCATCGCGGAGCACAACCTGCCGCGCGAGGCGTTCGAGTGGTACCTGGACCTGCGCCGCTACGGCGCCGTGCCCCACGCCGGGTTCGGCCTGGGGGTCGAGCGCACCGTCTCCTGGATCTGCGGCGTACACCACATCCGCCAGACGATCCCCTTCCCGCGTACGCTGGGGCGGATCTATCCGTAACCGAGGCTAGCGCAACACCTCGCGAAGGTGCGCCTGCCGCGAAACCGGTACGCACGGGGGCTGTCGCGAGCGCACCTTTGGGAGGTGTTGCGGCGGCGTGCTTTGACCGTCGGGGTGGGCGGGGGTATAATGGCGTTGTACACAACGCATTGTATACAATGCGTCGTGAGCCGTTAGCTCAGTGGGTAGAGCCCCTGCCTTTTAAGCAGGTTGTCGCGCGTTCGAGTCGCGCACGGCTCACTACATGGCGTACCGCATCTAGTGACGCCTTAACCCCTACGGCCTGCTTCAGAGGCCGTAGGGGTTTTTGCGTGCCGCGCAGCCTTGTGCGGCACCCACGCGCCTGGCTTGCACGCGAGTCGCTCTACCCGCCCTCAGGGCAGCGCCACGGCCACATCGAGCACCTGGCGCGTCGTGGACGGTAGATCGAATGGTGCGCTCGTAGCCAGCATCGGCCCGTCCTGGCCGCGGAGGATGGCCCAGCGGAACGGGCCCCGGCCATAGTCCGCCGCGCTGACCCACCACGTCTTGGCGCCCGCCCGCGGATCGTCGAGGTGGCCGCACCATCCGTCCACGTCGTGCCAGGCGCCCGCCTCATCCTCCCACTGCACCACCGTCCACATGACGGACGGCGCGGCATCGCCCACGACCTCTGGCGCCACGAGCAGGCGGATGTGCGCCCCCGCGCTGTGGCGGGGAGCCGGGGAGGGGGCCGGGGTCGGCGGAAGGTAGGGGGTCGGCGGCTCGGGCCGCGGCGGCAGGTCAAACATGCCCTCGGCCGCGACCGCCGCCGGCAGCGCCAGCGCGATGGCCACCAGCGCCGTCAGGACGCCACGCAGCATCGAAGAGCCACAACGTTCCAGCGCCAGCACGCGCTGATGCCTCTGTCGGTGGGCCATCACCGTCCTCCTTGTCGTCATCATCGCACCTCGGGCCGCCCGCTCATGCCGGGGCCCTCGGCGTCGGCGGCATCGAGGTGTACGTCGATGTCGTCGGATAGCGTCACCGGCCCGGCGATGTTGTTGTTGGGGCCGTCCTCCAGCTCGCCGATCTCGAGCACCGCGCCGTAGGAGCCGGCCGAAGCGACCGAGTCCACCTGCGCGTAGACCTCGGTGCCCGCCGGCAGGCGCTCGGGCATGACGCTGTAGCGGGCGGCGTACAGGGCGTCGCCCCCACGCAGCGTCAGCGAGGCGCCCGCGCCCAGTGGCAGGGCCTCGCCGGAGACGCCCCACACCATGCCCCACTCCCCGAGGTCCTGCCACAACTGGCCGACCGCGGTCGGCGCCTCGCGCGGCGCCACGTACAGGTCGACCCAGAAGCCGTCGACCACCGGCGCGTTGCCCGCGCTGTGTACCGTCACAGCGATGCCGTCGGCGCCGACATCGATCGACGTGACCACCAGATCGGGTAGATCGGGACCATAGGCATAGCTCCGCATGACGGCCGGCAGGTGGATCACCGGCGGTAGATCTGGCAGCTCGGACCCGGGCTCGACCAGCACGGTCGTCGTCGCCGTGATGCTCGAGATGCTGTTGTGGGCCGTGACCTCGGCGACATAGCTGCCCACGGCGGGATATTGATGCGTCGCCGTTGCGCCGCTGCCCGTCGCGCCGTCACCGAACGCCCAGTCATAGACCACGTTAGTGCCGTCCTCGACCGTGGCGGAGAGCAGCGTCTCGCCATCCAGCGGCGTCGGGCTATCGTTGTTCGCCACCAGCCCGGTCACGGGCACCTCGATCAACACCGCCACTGCTGCCTCCGCCTGCGAGGCCCCGTTCGTCGCCCTCACCGTGGCGGTGTAGACGCCGGCCGCGGCATAGGTGTGCGAGGCCTCCCGACCGGTGCCCGTCTCGCCGTCGCCATAGTCCCAGGCATAGAGGACATGGGTCCCCGCCGCGATCGTGGCGCTGAACTCAACCGCGGCGCCCACCGCCTCGGGCGCGCTGCTATGGGCCTGCAGCCCGACGATGGGCTCGTCGTCGCTGCCCGGCTCCTCCACCATTACCGTCGTCGTCGCCGTAATGCTCGAGATGTTGTTGTGGGCCGTGACCTCGGCGACGTAGCTGCCCGCCGCAGGATACTGGTGCGTCACCGTGGCGCCACTCGCCGTCTCGCCGTCGCCGAAGGTCCAGTCATACACCACGTTCGAGCCTGTCTCGACCGTGGCGGAGAGCATCGTCTCGGCGCCCAGGGTCACCGGGCCATCGTTGTTCGCCACCAGCCCGGTCACCGGCGCCTCGATGAGCACCAGCACCGAGGCGTTGACCTGCGAGATGGTGTTCGTCGCCGTCACCGTGGCGGTGTAGAGGCCCGGAGCGGCGTAGACATGGGTCGCGATGCGATCGTCGGCCACGGCGCCGTCGCCCAGGTCCCACGTGTAGGTGACATGGGTGCCGGCCGAGATGGTGGCGGTGAGGGTCACCGTCTCGCCGAGAGGCTTGGGGCCATCGCTGACGGCCTGGAGGCCCTCGATCGGCTCCTCGCCCAGGTCCAACGGATGAGGGCCGAACACCTGCGCGTTGCCATAGACATCGATGGCCTGCACGCGCAGCGCATAGGTCCCTATCTCCCAATCCTGCAGGTCGGGCCGATACTCCCAGTCGCTACCCGTCAGGGTGGCGCCCTCGAAAAAGGCGCTGCCCGACGGTCCGTATACCCAGATGCGCACCGCCTCTACACCCGAGCCGTCCGCGACCGTGCCGGCAAGGATGGGTCCGTCGTAGCCAGCGTCGATGGCCGATGCCGAGGCATCCCCCTGCTCCGAGCCGTCGGGCGCTTCCGTGTCCATCGATAGAGACCCGATAGACACGGAGGCGAGGGCGGTGGTCACGGTGATGGCCGGCGCGACGACGTCCACGGTAGTCGACGACCAGTCGGTCGTCGTCGTGTTGCCGACGCCGTCGGTGGCCCGCGCCCGCAGTTGGTGCGTTACGCCATCGTCCAGTGGGGCTGCCCAGCCCCACGTCCAGCCCTGCACGCCATCGAGCGGCGCGTACGGGCCGGTCGCGGCCAGCCATGGGGCGTTATCGCCACCCACCTGCACCTGCACGCTCTCGACGAGGGCGCCCTCGGGCTGCGGGTCGGAGGCGCTGCCCTTTAGCGTCGGCAGCGTCGACGTGATGACGGTCGGCACGGCCCAGGACACGCTCGGCGCCGTATCGTCGACGGTGAAGGCCTGTGTGACGACGTCGCCGGTGTGGCCACAGGCGTCCACTGCCCGTGCCTCGAGGGTGAAGGTGGTCGCGCCGCTCGGCACATTCAGCATCGCCGACCAGGCCGTCGCCCCGGAGGCGCTCGTCCACTCTGCAGCGCCCGTCTCGCGCACCTCGACCTTGGCCACGCCCGAGCCGTCATCGTCCCCTGCCGATCCCGTGAAGGTGGTCGCCCCGCTCGGAATCGCGGCCCCCGCGGCCACATCGATCGTCGCCGCTGGTGGTCGCCCATCGACCCGATGGGTGATCGCGGCCGTCTTGGTGCCCGTCAGGGAGATATTGTCGGCCGTCAAGAGGACATGCGTCGTCACGGTGCTGACGTTCGTCAAATCGTCGTTCAACAGCGCCGTCACGATGATCTGCTGGGTGGCGCCCGCCGCGATGGTCGGGACGCTGATCTCCCAGCGCGAACCGCCCACGGTGCCCGACGTGCGAGTCCCCCCATTCAGGGACTGAAAGCCCAGGCCCTCTATCGCCTCGAGGAGCAGCTCTAGCCCGGTAATCTCGGTGGGCTCGGGGTTCTGCAGCGTGAGGACGTAGGATAGCGTGCTCCCCGGGCACCAGGCCACACCCGAGGCCTGTGGGCTGGTCGCCGCGAACACCACGGTCCGCGCTGACGGCTGGCCGTCGTTCATATCGCCCACGAGCGGCGAGTACCAACTGTAGGAAGAGGTCAGCGCTCCGCCCAGCGGGTTGGTGTTCGGGAAGATGACCCATGTCTGGGTACCATCCTCAGCCATGGCACCCATCGTGCCGTCCGTGTCGACCAGCAGGGCGGTGGATACGAACTCTGGCGCCGACGCGTAGGCCACCAGCCTGACGGCCTGATCGTCGGTAAGGCTGCGCGCGATGCGCGCCTCGGTATCGCCGCTTGAGCCGTGGGCAAAGCTGAACGCGTTCTCGTCGGTCGAGAGGTTCCACGTGCTGCCCGACCAGCTGTACAGCCCGCCGGACTCTGGCCCGTCGATGCGCACGGCGATATCGGCCGTGAAGGGGAGCGTGTGGGCGGCGTCCACCGACTGGGTGCTACCCCCGGGTATCAGGTCGAGGTAAGCCCACATGGTGCCGTCCAACGTCCACCACGCGCCGCTCCAGCCGAGGTAGATCGCCAGGCCGTCCCAGGTCGCATAGAGTTCTTGCGTTTCGATCCCCTGCGCGTCGGTGCCCAGGAGGTCACCGGCCACCCATTCGTCATGCTCCAGATCGATGAATCCGTCCAGGACGATGGACTGACGGCGCTCGGCAAAGGTGGCATTCGCCACGTCCCGTACGTGCCAGGGCCCATAGTGATAGGTCACCTGATTGCCCACGGCGTCCCTGGCCGCGAGGTGAGCGTACCAGTCACCCGTCGCATTGAGGATCGCGCTTGCGCTGGCGCCGGCCTCCACGGCGGTCGGTTCGGTGGTCGGGCTCTGATCCACGGTCAGCAGCACGGCCACGGGTCCGCCGGCGTCGATCGGCGCGTTCCATTCCACCGAGAGGGTCGTGTCCACCGGCACATGTTGGCCCTCCGGCTCGCCGAAGCGGGCCGGCCCCAGGCCGGTGGGTGGCGCGCTGTCCACCGCGAACGGGCACGATGCCATGGCCACGTTGCCTGCCGCATCCGTCGCCCGTACTCGCGCGGGATAGCTCACCTGGTCCTGTGAACCGATCATCTCGACGCTCAGGCTCCAGGCGCCGCCGTCGAGGGCCGCCCGCTGCCAGGTGTAGCCGCCATCCAGTGAGACCTCGACGCCCGCCACCCCGGAGCCGGCATCGTCGCTCGCGGTACCCTCAAAGGCCACGGTGCGCGTGATCGTCGTCCCCCCGGCCGGAGCGGTCACGGCGAGTGTCGGGGCGGCGGTGTCCAGCGTCAGGTTGAGGGTCGCGGCCGTGCCCGCTACCCCGCCCATGCTGGGCGTCACGGTGAGGACCTTGGCGCCGTCTCCCGCCGGCAGCGTGACCGGCGCCCACCAGGCGCTATAGCGGGCGCCCGGCTCCTCCAACGTCGCCTCCACGGTCGCGCCGCCGCTGACGGCGACGCTCACCGAGCCCGTGCCGGCGGCGGCAAAGCGTATGTGACCGCGGAGGAGGACGGTGGCATCCGAGACGGCGCTACCCTCCGAGGGCGTACTGATGGTGGCCACCGAGCCGCCGGTGACCGTCAGCGTCGCGGCATCGGTTTGGGCCTGGTTCCCCGCCTCGTCCACGGCATGGGCTCGGATAGAGTAGCTGCCCGCGACGGGCAGCGGGATCCAGGCGCGGTCGCCGTCCGCCGGGTAGGTGGTCGTGCCGTTGGGACCCACGACGTGAAAGTAGACCTGCTTCACGTCGTCGCGCGTGCCGGTGCCGGTGCTCACCGTACCGGCGGCGTCGGCCACGGCCAACACCGCGGCGGCGTCGGTGCTCGCCGGCAGCGCCGGTGTGCCCCAACTGATGGTCGGCGCGGTGTCATCGACGATCAAGGCGCCCTCGTACCAGTCGCTCTCGTCAGTCTCGCCGTTGCCGGCCACATCCGTCGCGCGGCTGTATACGCGGTAGAGGCCGGCGGTCGCATGGCTCAGGGCGTGGTCCCAGGAGTAGAGGGGCTCCGTCGTGCCCGTCACGAGGGTCTCCCAGGCGTTAGGAAGGGTCGCCGTCACCGGCTCCGTGGGATCGCTCACCGCCACCACACCGACCTCGACCTGCTGTACGCCCGAGTTCCCGGTCACGATCGAGTCGATCCGCGGCCCAACGAGGAGCGTCAGCGGGCTGGCCGTCAACTCCCTATACCCCATATCGGCGCGGGCGCCGCCCGCGGGGGGTACCGCGGCCAACGGATCGGCCGCGTCGAGGGCCGGCGAAGTCGCGGTCAGGTAGTAGTGGCCCGTCTCGGCAAAGCCGGGGTCGGCCGCGAGGGTGTGCGCGCCGCCGGTCACACCGTCCAGGTTCGTCGCGCTGTTCAGCAGGTTATAGTCGTTGCGGATCAGGCCGCCGGAGGCGACCTGGAGGCCATAGTCGCCCCCGGACAGGATGCTGTTGCGCACCGCGGCCCACGTGCCCGCGTCGGTGGCATGGACACCTGCGGCGGCGTTGTCCACAAAGGTGCAGAACGCGATCTCGGCACTCGCGCGGCCCGCAAGGCGCAGGCCATGGCCGGCGTTGCCGCGGATGACGTTGCGGGCGACGGTGATGGCGCCGGCAGCATTCTGGATCTCTACGCCCGCGCCATCGGCGTCGGCGTTCTGCAAGGTCATGCCCGATACCTCGGCGTCGATGACGCCATCAAAGGTCACCGCGCTGCCGCCGGCGCCCGCGTCGATGGTCGTTACCTCGGCGCCGGAACCGACCAGGCGCACGTGGCTGGGCACGGAGACGCGCTCGTGGTACGTGCCGGCGTCCACACCCACGCTGTAGCCCCCGTCGGGAAGCGCGCCCTGAAGGCCGGCGAGCGCTGCGGCCGCCGCCCCCAGGCCGTCCGTGATGGTGCCAAAGGCGTCGAGGCCCCAGGTCAGGCCGTCGTTGAGGCCCGTCTCGGCATAGTCCGCGCTGACGTAGAAACCGGCGGCGTTGTACTCGGCATAGCCGATGTCAACGCGGGTGCCCGTGCCGGGCGGTGTCGGGTCGGATGGCGAACCCATATCGATGAGGGGCGACCCCTTGGACAGTCGCAGATCGTATTCGGCCAAGGACCGGAAGGTCGGGTCGAAGAAGAGGGTGCCCCCGCCCGGGTCCGCCGGGCTCATATCGGTGCCGTTGGCGTAAAAGGCGTTGTACGTGTTCGACAGGCTCGTCGGCGAGTCGCCGTGCTGCAGTCCGGTATCGGCGTTGTGGGCCAGGATGGTGTTGCGTACGTTCACCGGGTTCGTGCCCTCGGCGACGATGCCGGCGCCGTTGCGCACGATGGTGTTGTTGACCACCGCGACCTCGCTGTCGCCGCGCAGTCGCACGCCGGTGCTCAGGCCGCGCACGATGTTGCGGGCGAAGGTGACGTCGCGCGTCCCGCCCTCGGCAAGAAAGCCCTGCCAATCGCCGGCGCCCGCCAGCGTCACGCGAGCGAGGGTGGCATGAGCCACGCCCTCCGCCGTGACCAGCGTCCCGGCGCCGCTGACCGGCGCCTCGATGATGGTCACCTCCGCGCCGGAACCCAGGACCGCGACGCCGGAGACGAGATAGAACGTCTGTGGGTAGCGCCCCGGATGAACCAGCACGCGGGCCGCGCCGCTCTCCACCGCCTCGCGCACCGTGGCAAACGCTGTATCACCCCACGTCTGACCTTCGCCGGCGCATCCCGTGCAGGCCGCCTCGGACGGGTAGACGTGAGCCACCGCCACGTACCGGTGATAGCCGGCGTCGAGGGCCGAGTCCGCGCCCACGCGGTAGAGCCCCTCCGTCGCCGCGATAAAGTCTGCCTGCGCCGTCGTGAGCGATGCGGAGCCCTCGGGCCGTGCCGGTGTCCAGGTCGCCGTGGCCGGACCCACCCAGGCGTTCGAGGCGTCGATGCTCGTCATAAAGCTATAGTTGCCCGTCGCAGCAAACAGGCTGGTCCAGGCAAAGCTCGTCGCCGCGTCGGGCGCGACGAACGCGGTGTTCCGCACGGTCAGCCGCAGGTCGCTCGCCGGCAGGGCGCCGTAGCGGAAGAGGTTGGTGGTGACGCCGGCGTCCGGCGTGCCATAGACGTAGATGTAGTCGCCGACGCGCGCCATGGCCGGCCCATGGGAGACGGTGAACGCGGGCGTCGGATCAGGGAGCGTGTCCCAGGCGTTGGCGCCGATACGATACCGCCGGAAGGTGCGCGTGCCGTCCCCCGTCAGGAGATAGACCGCATCTCCGCCGTCCCACGACCAGGAGAGGCCGTCCGCGGCCGCGCCCGTGGCCAAAGGCGGCGCGGCCAGCGTCGTCCAGGCGTTGGCGGTATCGTCAAAGCGCGCGAGCTGCCAGGCCGCCGACGCGTCCTGGCCGAGCGCATAGAGCCTCTCGGCGGCCCAGATGAGGTGCTTGATATGGAGGTTGGTCGGCGGGTTGGCGCGCTGTGTCCAGGTGTTGGTCGCGGCGTTGAACCGGTGCAGGACGCCAGCGCCATAGCTGCCCCATACGGCGTAGAGGTTGCCGGTCCCGTCGCCCGCTAACGCCGTGGGCGCCGCCCAGTCGTCGCCGGTGGGCGGGTAGTCTCGCGTCGTCCAGCCTCCGCCGGAGACGGCGCGCATGTAGAGGCCGCTGACCAGCCAGCGACTGAGGCCGCCGATGCTGTATTCCTGGGCGTGGTTCGTGGCAGCGCATACTCGCCCACTGCCGTCCAGCGCTAGGTCCTCGATCCAGTTGGCGCCCATACCTGCCATCGATTCATAGCCCACGAGCACGAACCCCGCAGCGCCCAGACGCCGGACGTAGAGCGCCGCGCCGTTCGACCCGTACCCGCCCGCGTATACGTTCCCCTCGGGATCGACCGCCATCGCACGGGGGCCTCGACCGCCGCTGTATGGCACGCCGGGTACTGTCGACCATGCAGACCCATCCCAACGCTGGGTCGGCTCTTCCGCGTCGACGACGACGTACACGGCGCCCGTCGTATAGTCGAAGGCAAGATCGAGCACATCGTCAGCAAAGCCGGCGCCCACTGCCTCCCACTGTGAACTCGAGGTAAGGTATTTGAACCGCGCGACGCGGCTCATGGGCGTGCTGCCACTAGCCGTGAAGGTGCCGCCGGCGTACACATAGTCGTTCTGGCTCCCGGTGGCGGCCAGCGCGCGGACGGGCCCGTTGAGGCCGGATCCCAAACCTAGCCAAGGGTTGCTGCCCGCCGGCTCATAGTACCTGGCGATGTTATTTGCCGTTGGGCCCTCATAGGTCAGGGAAAAGCTCCCGCCAACGTAGACGCACCGCACTGCATCGTGTGCCAGGGCGTACACGGGGCCGTTCGTCCCGTTTCGCGGGTGCCCGTTCACCTCACCCGCTGTACCCAGGTACTCCCACTGGCTGCCGGTCCAGCGCACCACGTTGCCGACGGGGTCACCCCTGTGCAACTGGTCAAAGTCGCCACCGATGTAGAGGTCATACCCCCCACTCCCATCGGGCACGAAATCGAGCGCGTACACCGGCCCGTCCACGCCGTTGTCGTCTATGTTTTCGGGGTCCCCCACCTTGTTCCAGCTCGTCCCGTCCCAGCGCGCCAGGTGGTTGGCGGTCACGCCCGGGACCTCGCCGACGTCGCCGATGCGCGTAAAGGCGCCGCCGACATAGACGTCGCCCGTCGTCGGATGGACCGCCACCGCGCTAATGGTGGTCGCGACGCCCGCCACCGGCGCCGTGCCGCCGAGCTTGGGCCAGCGCGCGTTCGTATGGAGCTGGTACAACGCCGAGCCGCTCGCGGCCAACATGCCCGTCCCGGCGACGGGCGTGTCCTGCCACAGATCGTGTTTCAGCGTAAAGGGGGCGCTCCAGTCGCCCAACGCGCCCCCGGCGCCCGGCGTGGCGGCGTACACCTGGGCGCTCGTGCCGCCCGGCACGGCGTACAGGTTGCCCCCCGCGCTCAGCAACGCGCCGTGCGCGCCGATGGGCTGCATGGCGGCGAGGGCGGGGGTGCCCACCCCGCGGTCGTCGTTCCAGGCGTGCACCGCGCCGCTCGGCGCGGGGTCCACATAGAGGATGGGATGCGCGCCGTCGCCGACGAGGGTGCTGTCGTGGATGCTGAGGGCCGAGCCCCGCGTCATCGAGATCGGGTGCTGCACCGTATGCGCCACGACGTGGTCGACGATCGTCTCGCTGCCGCCCGAGAGGGTGGGCTCGCCAGCGCCCTCTGTCAGGGCGATGCCGCCGACGGCGTCGCGCACCGTGAGGTTCACCAGGCGCACGCCGTCCGCCGCGATCGTCACGGCGTCGGGCTTGCCGCCATCGGCATTCCCCTCGACGAAAACGGCGTCGGGGTTCACGCCGCGCACCGTCAGGCCGTCATAGTCCGCGCCGGCCGGCACGCTGAACGCCCCATAGACGCCCGGGTAGACGACGATCGTGTTGCCGCCGCCTTCCGAGGCGTCGACGGCACCCTGGATAGAGCTGTAGCATAGCGCCTGACCGTCGCAGCCGCCATCGTCGTCGTCGACGTAGCGGGTGTCGGCGCCGGTGGAGAGGATGCCCATCTCTGGCGCGGACATGATGCCGGCCTCGCCGTCGCCCTCGGCGCCGCCCATGGCCGAGACGGAGGAGACGCCCAGGGGCAGCGCCTGAGGCGAGACGAACCCGGAGGCAAAACTGGGTGCGTCGAAGCCGCGCGCCTCCGCCGCGGTGGCGCTGGGTATCAGCACTACCTCATCTGAGCCGTCGGCGTTGAGGTCGGCGCCGCCAGCGTACGGCGCGTTGGCCGCGCCACCGACGCCAGAGATCGTGGCGAACACCTCGGGCGCCTCGCCCTCCTGCTGCCGCACGAGCGAGGCCACGCCCGACGCAGCGGCCAGCAGGATGTCGGCGCGGCCGTCGCCGTCGACGTCACCCGGCGCGGCCATCAGGCCGTCGTAGCCGGAGAAGGTGTGGGGTGTGGCGCCGCTGGCATACACCAGCGTGCGATTCGCGCCGTCCGAGTAGAGCCAATCGCCAAGGCCGTCGCCGTCCACATCGCCCAGCGCGGCGACCCGCGGCGCGGCGTCCGCCGTAGCGGTGGTCGACACGCGTTGGGCCAGGGATCCCGCCGCGTCCCAGCGATAGAGCGCGATGTTGCCGGCGGACATGGTGACCCACTCGGCGCGCTGATCGTCGTTGACGTCGCCAACGCCGGTGGCGCCGGTGATGTCGTCGAAGGTTGCCGCCGCCGCGGCGGCGACGTCCAGCTCCGCGGGCCAGGGGTCCCTGCGCCCGAGGATCAGGTAGGCCGTGGCGCCGGCGCGGATCAGGACATCGTCGCGGCCGTCGCCGCTCACGTCGCTCGCCCCCGCCAGGCCGACGAAGATGTACTCGACAGGCAGCGGGCGCACCAGGGCATGAGGAGGCGTCGTCGACAGCAGGGCATACGAGGCCAACGATCCCTTGGCCCAGCCTAGATCTGCCTGGAGGTAACCTAACAGATAGGCGGTCAAGCCCGCGGCCAAGGGCGCCAAGGCGTACCAGTAAGCCTTCGAGACGCCGGTGAAATATCGCCCAGCCATGGCCCCCAAGTACATGCCGGCCGCGACAGAGGCGATGACCTGCCCCCGAGCAATGGTAGCCACCGGCGTACGGGCAATGGTTGTCCAGATGACGAAGAGCCCGACCACGGTGGTGACCACCAGGGCGGGCCAACCGCTGCGTAGCGAGATCTTCTTGCCAGCCGGGGCTGCGGCTCTGGGCCGCGGCTCGTCATCCTCCGGGGTGCGAGCCTCCTGCCACAGCCAATGCCAGGCAAGATGAACCGCCACCCAAGTTGCGACCGCGATACTCGCCCACAGCAGACAATCGAAGGCCATGGCGGCCATGACCGCGCGACGGCCGGCCAAGTCCGCCGTCGCTTGGTAACCTAACACCGACTGCATCGAGGATCCGCGCAGGGCCAAACCGACCAGCCCCACCGCCGCGGCAAACAGACCTGCTTCCGGCAGCCGCCGGCCGGCGATCGCCGTCCCCACCAGAGCCGAAACCAACGTCAGCACCAACACGCTCGGCCAGACCGCCAGCACATGCCGCCCA
>ENA-UOUL01000523-UOUL01000523.1-bioreactor-metagenome-genome-assembly--contig:-NODE-523-length-64358-cov-76.009630_pt1 | contig 64358 bp, 63 predicted proteins | sample MGYA00249838_ERZ747220 | MGnify/ENA primary metagenome ERZ747220 (study PRJEB28778, sample SAMN05720191) | bioreactor metagenome | isolation source: Anaerobic biogas reactor | place: USA:Washington... | reverse complement strand
CCAAGAGGGTGTTTTCATTCATCGTTGCCTGTTCTTCAGATGGTCATTATGATGATTGTTTACACCATATTCTCCCGGGTAATTATTTCATAGAGTACCGGTACGACTTGCTTCTTACGGGACAGCACTCCTTTGAGGAAGAATCCTCCCCCTTTGTCCTGCGGCCCGAAAGCCGCGCTGATAAGGTGACTCTTTTCTCCAGCTACCAACAGCTCAGTCGCTTCCTCCAGTATATCGGTGACCATCAGACATATGAAGGCATAGCCCCTGCGCAGAGCCAATTCTTCCAGGCTCTTCAACAAATTCTCTCGGCGGGGAGCCATCTGCTTGGCATCGATAGTCTCCAGCTGAGAAATGGCAAAGCTAATAGAACCGCTGGTATATTCTTTTAGATCAGAGGTGATGAGTTCTTCATCAGACAGCATCTGTGTATTTATGGTATGTTTTAAAATTTGCTTGCCCCATTCCAGTCCCTCCAAACCTGATATATCCTGCAGCTGCTGAGCTATTTGCCGATCTTTGCTGGTAGTCGTGGGAGACTTGAAAATCATGGTATCACTCAGCATGCCTGACAGAAGCAGACCAGCCAGATTAGTTCCCAAGGCCATACCTGCAGTTAAGAATTTCTCCGCGATCAGGGTACAGGTGGAGCCAACTGGTTCATTATGAAAATAGATAGGTGAAATAGTTTGCAGATCTCCCACCCGGTGATGATCAATGATCTCCAAGATTTCGGTTTCCTCCACTCCCTCTACCGCTTGTTTGCGCTCATTATGATCCACCAAGATCAGTTTTTTACGCTTCATCTCCAGCAGATTATAGCGAGAAACAAAACCCAGGAAAGCGTTCTGCTCATCTACCACCGGATAATTGCGATAACGAGTTGACAACATATGCTTACGAGCTTCCTCCACGGATTCATCTTTTTCGAAAAGAACCAGATCCCGGGTCATCATCACATCCGCTACCTGGCGACTGAGCAATTCTCGCAAGATATCTGGAGCACTATTGATATCCCGGGTGGGGATCAAGCTGTCCATAAATACCATCGCCAGATCACCAATGGTGACCAGTCCCAGCAAACGTCCGGCTTGGTCAAGGACCGGCAGGGTTTTTAAGTCATGGCTGCGCATCAAATTGCCCAATTCAGCCAGACTCATATCGGTGGAAATCGCTACAATTTCACGATCATCAAGAAGATCTTCCACGGTATTTCTCACATTCCATACTACAGTCGGAGGCTCATAACCAAAATAGTCCAGTATGAAACGAGTCTCTTCATTTATTTCCCCGGCAGAAGCTGCCACAAAAAGACCTTGAGCCGTGCTCTGTTTGTATGTCTTGTAGCCGATAGCCGCTGCCACCGAGTCAACATCAGGATTACGATGGCCTATGACCATGATGGGTTTCATAGTGATCCCCCCTGTATTCTTTATTTAAGCATTAAATTAGCAATAAACTGAGCCGCCAGGACATCTTCCATAGAATTACGGCTGGCGGCTACTATAGCCAAACCACGGGCATCTCCCCATTCCTGACGGGCACGCTCAACTGCTCGCCGAGCAGGTTCGATACCCCGATGTTGATAGGTTCGAGCCACTGTGCCCGTTATCACCCGAGGACTCTCCAGAAAAGCTGCATCATAGGCTACTCCTCCCGTATCAGTAACCGCCACCACCACCTTACCGGACATGTCCAGCATACGTGGGGTCTCGGCCCCCAAATTGGGCAGAACCGCCTCTACTGTTCCCCCGGCCTGGCTGATCCCCTGCATTACTTTATTACAGCGTTGTAATCTATCTTGGTCTGTTCCTACTCTAGGTTCGCTGACCAGGATGATCCCCGCACGGTTCTCATCAGCCAGTTGAGCAGCGTATCTACCCATTCCTTCAGGATCTACCCGAACTGGTGCCCGGGTCTCATCCGGGCTGGCACCCAAAACAGCTATAGCGCCGGCTTCCAGCGCACTTTCCAGTGTAGTCGACATATCAATAACATCAACTATCATTACCAGAAATCCCTGCCGGGCTGCCTCCTGGGCTCCTGAGGCATCACTGGTCACAATTAGAGGTTTGAACCTTTCCATAGACACCTCCCCCTCCCGGAGTTATAGGCAAGCGCCCCACTCGCATCTGCATAATGAGATGAGCAGTATTCTCTCCCGCCACCCGGGCAATATCATCAGGACTAGCCTTCTCTAAGATTTCAATTTCATTTCCCAGCAACCTTATCATTTTTCCATAAGTAGTGGGCCCCACCCCCGGCAGGCTGATCAGCGGTACTCGATAATGGTAAGGCGGCCTGCCCACAGGGTGGGCTGGTTCACTTCGATCCTGGATTTGGACGATCCGGTCATACACTCCCATGACCAATTTATCATTGCCACAGCTGGGGCACCTAAGCACCGGCGCTTCTTCCGTTACGATAAGTTCACAGTGGGGGCAATAGCTACGGTGATATTTCCCCAACAATGGATCCATCCCGTAATTGGCTAAAACCCGACGTCCTTCTTCTTCATAGATCGCCCGTCGAAATTCATCAAAACTTAACTCAGCCACCCGCAGTAGATTGTATTCCCTCCCTACATTTCCTGCTGAATGGGCATCCGAATTGGAAAGGAAAGTAAACTGGCGGGTTTCATTAATGGTATCCGCCAGATCCGTATCCGAGCTAAGTCCCAGTTCCAGAGCCCGAATCTGGCTGGCTTCCCGGCCCAAAAAAGACTTGAATGAAGGTGACAGCATCCCATAAAACCCTTTATGAGGTGTAAAGGCATGGGCCGGGCAAAATAATCCCTCCAGCAAGTGGGCAAGATTCATTAGTTCTACTATACTAGCCTGACAGTGCTGGGTCGACAATTCCTGATTCTTAACTCGCGAGCGCATGTATTTTTGATACTTATGCAGACTGTCCAAATCGGGGAGATATATAATAACATGTATACCTTCCCGGGTCTCCACTTCACAGCCTGCCAAGAGCATGACCCCGTTAGGAGCGATAAATCCACCCCGCGGATGAGTCCTAAGCTCACCTGCGCTGATCATCTGCATCAGTTCAGTCATCACAGGCGTAGTGCCTGCATCCACCACCCCGATGATATCCAGCCCCTTAAGGGGTGCGGTCTCCTGCAAAAGGCTGGCCAGAGTAAGGTTGCGCGAAGCAGTGATCTTTACCGGACGCCCATTGGCCCAACCAATATGAATATGTAGATCCGCAAAAACACTGCGCAAATCAAAGTCTCTCCCTCTGGTTATAGGCATACTGTATGGCAATAATACTTTTGCCATCAATTATTTCACCGGAAAAGATGGCCTTATGAGCTTCCTCCAGGCTCATTTTGACTACCTCCACAAACTCATCCCGATCGGTATGACTTTCCCCCGTTTTTAGATCACGAGCCAGATACAAATGCAGCTGTTCATCACAGAAACCCGGGGCACTATAATAGGATAGGATCGGTTCCCAAGTATCAGCCGACAGACCGGTCTCTTCTTCCAATTCTCTGACCGCGCAATCCTGGGGCTGTTCACCCGGTTCCAGAGTACCCGCCGGTATTTCCAACAGCACCCTTTCCAGTGCTTTACGATACTGCCGCACCATCCATACCATACCCTCCTGGTCAATTGGTATGATAGCTACCGCACCAGCATGACTCACTATCTCCCTGGTACTGGTTGAACCATCTGGAAGGGTGACCGTATCTACTTTCACATTTATGATCCTGCCCGCAAATATCTGCTGGGAAGAGATAGTTTTCTCAGAAAAGTCCATATGGCTACCTCCTGCATAAACTCTTCTTTAATAACATACACTGCCAGCAGAGGTGATGGCAAATATGAATTTAGCAATAGGTAAATCCGGCTTTTATTTTAGGGGACACTTAGGTGATCTGATCACTCTGCTGGCAGGCTATCCTCCTGATACTACCCTGGCGGAATTCATCCGGTTAAACCTCCACTAACCCATATGTAGGGAACGGAAGACTGTGCTATTCCGATGCGGTTAGATCAATATTAGTTCGGAATCGCCTTCCACCCAACCCAAATGCTACCTGGGCGCGCGTGAAAGGATTCGATGGAGCAAGGAGGGATGGTGGAAAAGACCCAGAACTTGTGTCAGAGTAGGATTTGCTGGCTAACTTGGTAGGGGGCGATGCCCACATCGTCCCGGGTTTCTGGCAATCATAAAATCATCATATGGGTATGGCTTGGCATAGACACTCGTGCGATATCTGATATACAAAAGCGCGGGGCGATGTGGGCATCGCCCCCTACACTCCCGTAAGACCGGCGACGGCGAAATCGAACCTTTCATAAAGCGACTTCCACCCAGCCCAAATGTTAACTAGGCGCGTGTAAAAGGATTCGATGGAGCAGGAGAGATGGCGAATAAGCAGCCAATCAAACATAACAGGCTATCAGTCAAGTGGGCAAGAGCATCATCAATCATACCTGGTACCATTCAGTGGAGACCGGCGACAGCGGAATTGAACCTTTCATGAAGCGCCTTCCACCCAAACCCAGCTTACATTGAATTGATCCTGTTTAAGGCTTGGCCGGCCAAAACCTTTATCACTGCCTGGGCCGCAGCTGCCAGGGCTGCAAAAAACTCGGGATCCTCATCCACCCCACGCCCCATGGTGGTAAATTTCAACTTACTGCTGCGGAAACGTTCCAAAGCCCCGTTCTCTTCTTCAATACATATATCATGCAGTCCCAACAAGCCCTCCTGTTCGACCTGCTCCAGGATCAACCCCATCTGGTCTTTCCTAAGGTGCGGCAGAGGAAGCAAACAGCCTACCTTGCATACCCGGGACAAAACCGTTAGGGAATGGTGGCTGAGACCTTGATGGCGGGGGCGGGCATCCGCAAAACTGATACGCGGTACCGCCACCGGAAGTCCTTTTAGAGTTTCGACCGCATTGAGAATCATTCCCTGCTCCACGCCGCTGAATCCCCATTTAGTGCCAGTCCCTACTATTCCCGGCCCCATACTGACAATGATCACATCCGGCTGAAAAGCTGCCCGGGCAGCCAGCAGACCTGAATAAATATTAACCGCCTCCACATCTCCGCCAAAGGCATGACCGATAGTAACTGTTCCTTGCAGGATACCCTCTTGGACAAGCCAATCAACCGTCTGGCTAAATTTGAGCGGCAGGGCGGCTCCATCCGTCATTATGTAAGCAACTTTGAGACCAACCCGATGCAGTTCCACTGCCAGAGGACCCAACATGGAATGCAGGGTAGCAGCCAGAACCGGTGTCCCTTCCAGACTATCAGCATCTTTCAGCTCCCGATGGAAGGGACTTTCTTCTTCCTCAGCACTCAACACCTTTATCTGCAAAGGAGTATAGCGCAGCTTCATGATGTGCCCACCGCTCGGCAGGTCTTTTCCCGCCCCAGACAGCCCGGTGATCACATAATGGTAGCCCCCACTGCCCAGCTTAAGGCTTTGAGCCGTGGTGTTGAGAAGTACTTGATCGCCAATGTGTACGGCACCCACCAGATCAGTGTAGACCAAGCACTTTTCTTCCTGTCCATTTACCAGCACCTTATATACCTGGATGCCCGGCCTTTCCAATAGTAGTTCTTTCAATACCCCCAGCTTGGTTTCCAGCATAAACCTCACCTCTTGACCGGCTCAGTCGCCTGGGCTATTATCTCCAGAACCAGCTCGGCATTCTTGACCAAATCATCGATGAGAATAAATTCGCTGGTGGTGTGCACCTGTTGCATACCAATGCCCAGATTGACACAGGGAATACCCTGGCCATTTATGATACTGGCATCACTCCCGCCACCGGTACCGGTCAACACCGGTTGCAAACCGGCCCTCTTAGCTGCGTTGACCGCCGTTTGCACCACCGGCTGATCCTCATCTAATTTTAATTCCGGATAGAGGAGAGTAACCTGTACTTCAGCCCGTCCGCCTCTCTTTTCCACTTCCTCCCGGAAAGTGTTGACCAGTTTATCAGTCAAGGTATCCAGCTTGCTACGCTGGAGGCTGCGGGACTCCCCTTTTACTCGGCATACATCGGCCACGATATTGCGGGCAGTCCCCCCGGCGATGATGCCAAAATTGCAGGTCGTTTCCTCGTCGACCCGCCCGCAGGGCATTACTGCCAGAGCCTGACTAACCAAATGGATAGCATTCACCCCATCTTCTGGATTGATGCCGGCATGGGACGACTTACCATAAGCCACATATTCGATCTCATTCTGGCAGGGAGACTGGATGATAATATCACCCGGAGCCCCTCCGCCATCCAGCACAAAAGCCATGGTTGCTTGCAAGATTCGATAGTCAAAAAACTTGGAACCCTGCAGGCCTTGTTCCTCCCCTACCGTGAATAGCATTTCCACATCGGGATGGGGCAGGTTTTGCTCCTGGATGCAGTCGATCGCTTCCAGCAGAGCGGCGATACCAGCTTTGTCATCCGCTCCCAGTATAGTCTCCCCTGCGCTTTTTATGCAGGTATCGTCCACTACTGCTTTTATATCAATACCTGGTTGCACCGTATCCATATGGGCGCAGAACAATAGTGTTGAACCACCCGTTGAACCTGGCCAAGTGGCCAACAGGTTTCCGGCATCGCCGCCCAGGGCTTCACCAGCCCGATCCTCGACTACACGCAAACCTCGCTGATGCAGAGCCTCCTTTAGGTAGTCCTTAAAACGACCTTCGCAGCCAGAAACAGAGCTTATTTCTACCATCTTCACAAACTGTTCAATTAATCTGTTGCGGTTAACCATGATGTCTAATTCCTCCCTAATTGATCAATAGCCCGTAATACTTTTACCTTTTCAATGGTTTCCGTCAAAGAGTAACGCTCCGTATACCAGTGGAATGCCACTAATAAAACCAGCATAATTATTCGCGGCAGCAGCGGCAAATAGGCCGCCGCCCAGAATCCCAAGGCCAGACCCAGTACATTGGAACCGGCATCCCCCATCATGACCCGCGCTTTTAAGTCACTGGGGAAGTAAAAAACGACTGCACCCAGTAAAGGTAGCACCAGAATCCAATCCATGGATCGCCAGGCCAAAGCCGCTATGATAGCTGCTAGCAGCAGAGTTCCCTTAACTGCCCGGCCAGGCCGCAAGTCGAGAAGGTTAATAAAATTAGTGGTCAAAGCAATCAGAAGGGTATTGACAATAATATTGCCCCAGTCTGCCGATATAAACAAAGCCAGATAGAAAGCGATCACTCCGCCCCCCAGAGCTTTCAGGCCTCCGGTAGTCAAGCGGCCATGGCGCAGGGCTCCCAGATGACCTTTGAATCCAGTAGCATCCCGGCGCCCCAGCATATCATCGATAAATCCCAAGAATGAGATAGCCATTATGCCCAGCATAAATAGCTGATCTCCTGGCACATGGTGGCCGGCCAGTTGGTACAACAAATACACCAGCAAGAGGGTCATGGCAAAAGAAACACCGGCACTTACTGGAATTTGCTCCTCCCGGTAATTAGTGCGAACCGCTCCTGTGTTTACTAACATTGGTATGAGCAGATACAGGATCAGTCCTTCAAGAACAAAGGCAGCCAGGAAACCCCCGACCGCCCAGTAAAGTTCATTCACAGCAGATTCCTCCACTCTCTGATCACTACTTTGATAACATCCCACAATTGTCGGCCACGATGTATAAACCCCTGCAGGTCACGGCCCGTTTCATGGTGACTCATGGTGGTAGGTACTTCCACAATTCTGAAACCATGGCGCAAAGCCCGGATAGTCATGCCCAGTTCAACTCCGTAGGACTCATTAAAAGGCAGTACCGACTGTAGCACTTGGCGAGTCATGGCCCGCTGTCCGCTTAAAGGAGCCGTTGATCGTAAATCCCCCGCTCGGCCAATTGCCCAGGCTGCCGTCTTTTTGACTAATCCGAATCCTCCCTTACGCCGGGGAGGTGGAAAAGCAGCAATAGCTAGATCAGCTTGGCCTTGCAGTATGGGTTCCAAGATAAGCCCCGCCTGGGAGGCGGAATCAGCTAGATCAGCATCTAAGAAAAGAATGATATCAGCCCCATCCAATTCGGCCACAGCCCGGTTCATAGCCCCGCCTTTTCCCACATTGTCAGGCAGGTTTAACAACTGAGCTCCAGTTTTCATGGCTTCCTCAGCTGTAGAATCTGTGGAGCCATCATTAACAACCAATATATGCTCGATCTCCGGCACCATCTGTACCGCCTTAACAGTCTGGGCAATACGCTCAGCCTCATTATAAGCCGGAATGATGGCCCAAATGCTTTTCATTTAAGACTGTCCTCCCAATGATTCAAATGGCACACTGGGCATAAAACGCTTAGCAGTGGGCTTGATACCATAATGGCCTGGCTCGCCTTCCAGTGCATAGACCAGGGCGATCTGGCCAAGACTCAAATCTATATTATCCACCGTGCTAATGTTATTTTCCTGATATTGCTCCATGTATGAGAAAGAAGTCTGTGATGTTTCTACCCCGAAAATTTTTAAGCTCTTCTCCAGGCAATGAGTGATCAAACCCTGATCAAAACTAGAGGCTAGAAACATATTCAGATCGTCAGTGCCACCTACTAATATTACCGCCTGGATCGGAATGTCATTGGTGCCACTTAATTTGACCAGGCCCTTATCCTGTAAAAAGGCTGCCACAGTGTCATCAGCCTGGTTGTTAATTACCGCAGCTACACTGGTAGCCACTTGATAGCGAAGAGTATTCGCATCACTGGCCGGATCCAGCTGATAGTATTCTATCAATTCTGAGCGCAAATCAGCATTCTTAAGAGTGGCCTCCTCCAACACCACCGTTTTGGAGACGATATTGGCACCGGCTATGGTGAGCGAATTCAGCATGCCCGCCGGGATATCACTACCACCTGACACTACTACCGCCACATTCATGCCTTTTAGGCGATCCTTAACTAAGACCGGCAGCATGGCCTGGGTGTAGTTTTCATATTTGGCTAGCATATCAGTTTGAAAGATATTAGCTTCCGACAATAGTTTTTCCTGTTCTCTTAAACTAAGGAATTGTTCCTCCAGGCGATCGATCGACTTCTTCTGCTGCTCCACCAGCAAATCATCACCGACAATGGTACTGCCTATCAATATACCTGCGGCCAGAGCCAAAAACAACGCCACGATCGTAGCAATATGATATCTTAAATCAATCATTTACTATCCACTCCCCTTTACATACTGAACAGCAGTTTGAGCTGCAGGGAAATTATTCGGAAAAACGGCTGGGTGGCAGGAGATATCATTAAAACAGTTATAATAGGCACCAGAGCTGCTATGAAAAGCTGAAGGAGATATTTCCTGGGCAGACTCTGCTGGTACAACTGACTGACGCCCCGGGCATCAACCAGTATAGATCCTACCTTCATACGTACCAGAAAGGTACTTCCCATGCCAGGCCGTCCCTTTTCCAAAAAATCAATCATATTGGAGTGTGTACCCACAGCCACCAGCAAGCTGGCGCCATATTCCCAGGCCAGAACCATGGCCACATCTTCACTGGTTCCCGGCATTGGAAATATCAAAGCCGACAGTCCCATGTCTTCCACCCGTTGCAGTCCGGGAGCGTTGCCATTTGCATAGGCATGAACCACTATTTCAGCGCCACTCTGTAAAGCTTCGTCGGAAACACTGTCCATGTCACCCACAATAATATCTGGTTTCAGGCCAAATTCCAGGAGAGCATCAGCACCACCATCAACTCCGATCAATACCGGATCTTCTTCTTGAATGTAGGAATTGATGGCGCGCAAATCTTCTTTATAACTGCTGCCACGCACCACTATCAATACATGGCGGCCCAGTATCGGTGTCTGCAGGGGCGGAACCTCCAAGTTGCCCAGTAATATATCTTTTTCCTTTTTAGCATATTCCAGAGTGTTCTCTACAAAGTGATCCAGTTGGGCTTTGGCATTCTCATTGGCTTCTTTCCACTTGTGATCAACATCTTCCAGGGTCAACTGCCGCCCCTCAGTTATCTTTCGGTTACCGGAGTATACTTCCTCATCACGAACGATGAGCAAGCTTCCTTCACGCACCTCATCAAATATTTCCTCTCCTACCTCATCCAGGATAGGAATGCCCGCCTTCAATATTTTGTAGGCACCTTTCGCTGGGTACTTACCAGTTATCGAAGCTTGAGTGTTGATAATCATTTGAGGTCGTATGTCGATCAGTGAATTGGCTGCTACTTCATCTATATCATCATGATCAATAATGGCAATATCATTTTTACGCAGACGCTTGACCAGATTCTTGGTTCGTCGATCAAGACGTGCTCGGCCTTTAATCAACATGGTTCACCTCTTTGTGGCTTCTATTGCACCGCATTTATATTAACACAATGGACACCAAATAAAAACACGGCTGGAAACCATTGCCGCCAGGCTCCGCCCAACAAAAAAGCCCCTTCTTCATTGGCGACCCAATAAAAAAGAGGCCCAGTAAATCGATACCTAGCTGACTTTGTTTTCCAAGCGGAGTCGGTCAGCTATGATAGCAATAAATTCAGAGTTAGTTGGTTTTCCCTTTTCGCCGCTAATGGTATAGCCAAAGAATTTGTTTATTTTGTCCAAATCCCCTCTATCCCAAGCCAGTTCAATAGCATGACGGATGGCCCGTTCCACCCGGCTGGGAGTAGTATCATATTTCTGAGCTATAGTAGGATATAATTCCTTAGTCACAGCACCCAGATAATTGATTTCTTCTACCACCAGCATAATAGCGTCACGCAGGTACTGGTACCCTTTAACATGAGCAGGTACCCCAATTTCATGAATCACCTTAGTCACTTCTACTTCCAAATTCTTAGGCGTAGGCATATGGGCAGTCAGATTAGTTACTGTGCCTCTGTTTTCGCTACGAGGCGTGATATCATAAGCCACCTGCTTGACCCGGTCACCCAGAACCTGTAGGTTGAACGGCTTAAGGATATAATAGTCTGCGCCCAGTTGCACTGCCTTCTGGGTAATATTTTCCTGGCCGAAAGCAGTTAGAATAATGATTTTAGGCCTTTTGGTGAGGTTGGTCTGATTCAGCTTTTCCAGGACACCTATGCCATCCATGTATGGCATGATCAAGTCCAAAATCAGAACATCTACCTCATTTTTCTCTACCACTTCAATTACTTCCATACCATTATTACATACATCGATGATTTCAAAATCGCTTTCATTGTTAAAATAGTCCCTGAGAATTCCACAAAACTCCCGATTGTCATCGGCGATCAGGACTCCGATACGGCTCGCTTCATTGAACATGAACCAAATTCCTCCCTATTCCTGATTAAGTCTGATTTATTTGATTTATATTGAGTTTTCGACGATACACCAGGTATTTCCTGCTTTATTTTTCAACCAAATTGAGTCATATTGCTGCAAGCAATCCTATAAATTAACACATATAGCCTTCTACTTGACGACAGACTATTACAGACATTTGCTATCTAATTACCAATTATTCTTAGCTTATGACTGGAAATCCAATCTAATACTTTGTCGAAACACTCAGTTGTTTAATTTCGTTGTCGGAGGTTTCGGATAACATATTGTCCATAAAAACACCATAGCCTCGTTGGGGGTCATTTAAGAACACATGAGTGATAGCACCTACGATCCTATTATCCTGAATGATCGGACTACCACTCATGCCCTGGATTATTCCCCCGGTAACGTTGAGGAGACGCTGATCAGCTATGCGCACCACCATTCCTTTGCCATTACGCCTCTCCGGATATACCTTTTCAATTACAATATCAAAAGCTTCAATGTCATCACCATTAATAACCGTATAGATTTGAGCAGGGCCTTTTTTCACCTGATGAGCATAACCCACTTCCATACTGTAGCGATGCAATGGATTGGTTATGTCTTCATCAGTACTGCCAAATATGCCAAAACCCGTATTTTTAGTTATATTGCCTTGAATATTGCCTTCACTGTTGAATATCCCGATCTTCTCCCCGGGTCGCCCAGGTCGACCAGGTTTGATCGTCTGTACCGAAGCACTGACGATTTTGCCGCTTAATACTTCAATATTCTGGCGGGTATCGGCATCAATGATCACATGCCCCAAGGCTGCATATTCGTGTGTCTGTGGATCCCAGAAAGTAAGTGTCCCCACGCCCACTACTCCGTCCCTTACATACAGACCTATTCGGTAGCGTTGGGTCTCAGAGCAATAGTATCCTGCCACAGGCACTTCCAAAACCTCTTCTCGGCGCTGCACTGTCAAGACCATTTTTTCGTTGTGATGTGCATCGATCAACCTGGCCAAGTCATTTTCAGTGCTGACCCCTTGTCCATCTATTTTTAAAATGCGATCTCCGATCTGCATCCCTTTATCCCGAGCTGGGTAAACCTTTTCTCCGTTTTCATCCACCACTGGTGCAAAGCCAACTACCATCACTCCCTTTGACTGCAGCATTACACCTATGGAGTGACCTCCCACTACCACCCGGTAAGGAGCAATAGCCTCCACCGCCATTGATTTGACAGGTATATAACCCAGCAACTTTACTGCCACGTCCACCTGCCCTGGTTTTAGGGCTACTATTTCGTAACCATTGGACTGACGGTTTACGATCACCGGCGAATCAACTGGAGCAGTAAAAACGCTGCTGGATCCGCCGACCACCTGCATTTGGATATATTTTTGCAGTATCTCCGGCATTTCCAGGACAATTTCACTGCTTTCTCCGACTATCATTTTTTGATTGTCCGGTAAAGTCAGAACTATCCTGGCTTGAGGAGAAAAACAAATGGCCAAAAAAAGCAAAGCCAGAATGACGCCAATAACTGGCCGAATCTTGCGCATAGTATGAATTCACTCCCGAGACTTGATGTTCTCTATTCTCTCCTCGGGAGGAACAAACTATACTGTCAGGATTATTAGCTGGATGCAAGAGGGGACGGTTCTTTCTGTCATTTCAAAAAGCAATAAATAGAAATAACAGTTATCATGAAATGACAGAAAGAACCGTCCCCTCTTGCATCTATGAAGCGGCCTCCACCCAGGGCCAATTGATAACTGGGCGCGTGAAAGGATTCGATGGTGACTAAAAGGAAGGAAAAGAAGAAAACCAGGTTAATTGTTGGCGTTGGCGATCATCTCGCGGGCGTGTTGGAGAGTGATGTTCGTGATAGTTTCACCGGAGAGCATGCGCGCCAGTTCAGCCACGCGTTCCTCACCCTGCAAAAGGCTGACACGGGTGAGCGTTTGACCATCATAGACCTCTTTTTGAATAAAGTGATGTACTCCTGCATAAGCTGCTACTTGCGGGGCGTGAGTTACCAGAATTACCTGATGGGCGTCAGATAATTGCTTTAGCTTGCGGGCCATGGCAGTCAAGGAAGTTCCCCCAACTCCCACATCGATCTCATCAAATATCAGAGTTGGCACCTGATAAGTATCAGCCAGGGCCGTCTTGATAGCCAATATGACCCGGGACAATTCCCCACCCGAGACCGTACGAACCAGAGGCCGCAAATCTTCCCCTGGATTAGCAGAGAACCATAACTCCACGCGATCCCTACCTTGAGGCCCGGGTGTCGAACGACCCTCCAGGCGAATTTCCAAACGTATGTGGGGCATATTCAACTGGCTCAGTTCAGCCAGGATCTCTTTTTCCAGAACAGCAGCGGTTTCCGAACGCAGTTCCGTCAGTCGGCCGGCAGTTTCATCGTACTGCTGCTGCAACTGCTGGATTTCCTCCTCCAGAACCTGCTGGCGCTCTGAACTCATTTCTAGCTGATTTCTTTCTTCATAAGCCTGCTGCAGATGAGCCAGAATTTCATCTACACTTTCACCGTATTTCGACTTCAGTCGTTCAATAGTATAAAGTCGCTGCTCTATTTCTTCCAATAAGCCCGGATCGAAATCTAGTTCATCCTGAAAAGAGGCCACACTGGCAGCCATATCCTGAATAGTAACCAGCATCTCCTGCAAAGGTTCAGTCAGAGAGGCAAAAAACTCATCATCTTTAATGCCTTGAGCCGCCTCCAGAGCCGAGGACAGCAGATCATAGGCACTATAGCTTTCTTCACTGCGATACAGGTCACCAAGCATCCTCTGACAGACTTCATCCAGGCGGTTGGCATTGCGAATGCGCTGCCTTTTCACGGTTAATTCCTGATCCTCACCTGAGACCAGCTGAGCCTTTTCAATTTCATTAATTTGAAATTCCAAAAAATCGAGGCGCTGCAATTTGTTTTGTTCATCATCCCGCAGGGCTTCCAATTGGCGTGTTAAGTTTTGCAGTTGACGGTATTTCTCTTCGACCTGAGTCCGCAGCGGCTGGATGCGGGGATCAAAAGCATCCAACATGTCCAGATAGGTATCTGTTTGCAGAAAATTATGCTGCTCACCCTGAACGTGCAGATCAACCAAATAAGGAGCAACTTCTTTGAGGGTCGATACGGTAACGGTTCGGCCATTGATGCGCGCAGTACTGCGTCCGTTTGGAGCGATCACCCGGCTGATGATCAGTTGATCATCCCCCGTTTCCGCCAGGCCCTGTTCCTGAAGAAACTGGCGGAGTTCTTTTTGCTGGGGCAGCTCAAAAACAGCCTCCACCATGGCCTTCTGATTTGGGTCGCGTAAGAAATCTTCCTGGATGCGTTCCCCGATCACCAATCCCAGAGCGTCGATGATGATGGATTTGCCTGCCCCGGTTTCACCAGTGAGCACATTAAGCCCGCTATCGAATTCCAAGCGCAGTTCATCGATCAGTACAAAATTTTTAATTAACATTTCCGTCAGCATGACAGTTCCTCATTCCAAGGCCTAAAGCAGTTGTTGAAAGTGCTTAAATACTTCGACTACCGCCTTTTTTGGCTTGACCACTATGAATATAGTGTCGTCTCCCGCCACTGTTCCCAGTATGCTGTCCAAATTGGAAGCGTCAATACCAGAAGCTACACTTTGGGCCCCTCCGGGAAGAGTTTTGATCACGATGATGTTCTCGCTGTAATCCATTTTCACCACCGCTGCCTGCATTATCCGGTGTAGCCTCTCCTGATCACGGTTACCAGCGGTCATATCCGGCAGAACATAGCGATAGCCATCCCCATCGGGGATCTTGGCCAGATGGAGTTCCCTGATGTCTCGCGAAACCGTGGCTTGAGTAACATCGAAGCCATTAGATCGCAGTGCATTACATAGTTCTTCTTGAGTTGTCACCCGTTGATTGCTGATTATATCTATGATTCTTCGATGGCGCCTAGATTTCATAGGGTTCCTCCACCTCATAAACTTGCTGCTCAACCACCCAGGGTCGATAAGGTTGCTTAAGGAAATTCCATGGTCAGGTCTCATTTTCCTTCTGATCCAGTTGAGTTATAAAGTCTCACTTCTTCGCAAACGGGTATCGATGTGATGAAAAAAGGAAGTGGACTTCAGATTGATCAAATTAAGCTTATAATCAGCCCGTTGCACGGATACCACTGCGTCAGGCTCCAAGGGTAGTTCCACCTGACCATCTAATCTAATCAAAACCCCGCGGTCATCCACCGAAGATAGTTTTACTGTCTTGTCGCCGCTGACCACCATCGGCTTGCGGCTGATGATCTGGGAAGCAATGGGGGTTATCATCATTAATTCCAATTCCGGATCAACTATGGGGCCTCCGCATGATAGAGAATAAGCGGTTGAACCCGTGGGAGTAGCTACTATGAGTCCGTCGCCCCGATATTTGCCCACCTGATCTGGCCCGATCTCAACCATTATGTTATTCAGTTGATGATCGGTGGATTTGATCACCATTTCGTTTAAGCAGCATCCCTGCTGGGAGGTTTGGCCAGCTTTTTGTACCGTCACCTGCAACATCATGCGCTGATCCAGACGGAAGCGACGGTTTAATAGATCAGGTAAATAGTGCTCCAGCTCATGTACTTCAATGCTGCTTAAGAAGCCCACCGTGCCCATGTTCACTCCCAAAACCGGCACTCCGGTAATAGCGTATTTGCGAGCCGCCCGCAATATGGTACCATCCCCGCCAAACACGATCAATAGATCAAACTGGCGCTGATCCTGCATGGTCTCCCACTCATCATCTACTTCCACATCCAGGCCTTGACCTTGCAGAAGTTTCACCGTTTCCAGTGCCACGGTTTGGGTCGCTTCTTTATAATGGTTGCTGACCAGTAGTATTCTCATGCGCTGTTTTTCCTCCCAACTGTAGGTGGGCTTCATCCACCACACGCTGTACCTCGGCTTCTATATCCGCTAGCGGCAGTAAATCCTGACGAAGGTGAATCAAGAATTCTATATTCCCCTTAGGACCCGTGATGGGCGAATAAGTCAAGCCCAGGCAATTCAATCCATGCTGCGCTGCATGGTCTATACTATGCAAAAGTACTTCCCGGTGGATATCCTTGTCACGCACTACACCCTTGCGGCCTACTTTGTCACGACCAGCTTCAAACTGCGGTTTGATCAGACAGATCACTGCTCCCTCATATTTTAATAGGGATTTTATCACCGGAAAGACAAAGCTGGTTGATATGAATGATACATCTATTGTGACCAGATCTACCGGTTCTGGAAACTCATCGGTAGGTAAATAGCGTATGTTGGTACGTTCCATGTTTACTACCCGGGGATCATTACGCAGTTTCCAGTCCAATTGGCCATAACCAACATCCACCGCATACACCCGGCGGGCTCCTCGCTGCAAAGCACAATCGGTATAACCACCAGTGGAAGCACCCACATCCAGTACCACCAGATCCTGTACCTCGACCCCGAATACATCCAGGGCCTTTTCCAGCTTCCAACCTCCCCGACTGACATAGGGACACCCTGGTGACATAGCTTCGATCAGTGCGTTTTCGTCCACAGCGGTACCCGGTTTATCTACCCTTCGGCCATCTACTTTGATCTGTCCAGCCAAAATCAAAGCCCGAGCCTTTTCGCGAGTGGCCGCCAATCCCTGCTGACAGACCAGTATATCTAATCTAACCTTTGCCAAGCTTCAGCAACTCCCAGCCCTGAGGCTGAACCAATTCTGGCCAGCGGTTGATGATGGAATCCATAATAGCTTCTGGGTTCATATCCAAATATTCAAATAGAATATCTACTTTGCCATGTTCTACAAACTCATCCGGTATCCCTATCCGCAGCAGATCCACCTGCAACCGTTCTTCCTGTAGGGTTTCCAGAACAGCGCTGCCAAACCCACCCGATAAAACGTTATCCTCGATGGTGACCAGATATTTGTGGGTACAAGCCAAATCACTGATCAACTGCTTGTCTAGGGGTTTTACGAAGCGGGCATCAGCCAAAGAGGCAGTTATCCCATGCTGGGCCAAGAGTTCCACTAATTCCCTGCCAATAGTCGTTCCCCGACCAATACCTATTACCGCCAGATCCTGGCCGTGCTGCAGCAGAGTGCCCCGTCCAACAGGAAATGGTTGCCCCGGAGCATCCACAGAGACTCCCAAGCCTACCCCGCGGGGATAACGTATGGCAACCGGCTCGCTAAGAGTTAGAGCTGTAGAAAACATCTGCACCAGTTCGTTTTCATCAGCTGGTGCCATCACCGTCATGTTCGGTATACTGCGCAGATAGGCCAAATCGAATACCCCGTGATGAGTGGGGCCATCTTCACCGACCAAACCAGCCCGATCAATAGCAAAAATCACCGGCAGGTTCTGCAGAGCTACATCCTGAATGATTTGATCATAGGCTCGCTGTAGAAAAGTAGAATAAATCGCCACTACCGGTCTCAGCCCACCTCTTGCCAAACCGGCGGCCAGGGTAACAGCGTGCTGTTCGCAGATGCCTACATCAAAAAAGCGTTGCGGATAGCGCTGGGCGAATCCAGCTAATCCAGTGCCTAGGGTCATAGCCGCACTAATGGCCACCAAATTCGGGTGAGTCTCACCTATTTCTACCATAAAATCACCGAATACTTCCGTGTAGCTGCGAATAGGTTTCTTTACGGGAATGCCAGTTTCCACATCAAAAGGCCCCACCCCGTGGAATAGACCCGGATCACGACGAGCTGGTTCATAACCACGGCCTTTTTCAGTGATGGTGTGGATCAATACCGGCCCTTTCATACGACGAGCATTTTTTAATACCGTGATCAACTCTTCCCAATTATGGCCATTGACCGGACCGATATAAGTAAAGCCCAGTTCTTCAAAAAATGCTCCCGGAACCATAAGATACTTGACCAGATCCTTAAAGCGACCTGCTACCCGAGCAATATTGGCTCCGATACCGGGAATCCTTCTTAAGACCGTCTCAATATCTTCTTTGGTACGAGAATAAGAGGGATCAGTGCGCAACCGATTAAGATAAGCTGATAAGGCACCTACATTCTGCGAAATAGACATCTCATTATCATTTAATATCACGATCAAGTCGCGATCTTCATTGCCAGCGTGATTCAAAGCTTCAAAAGCCATTCCTCCGGTCAATGCTCCATCGCCGATGACCGCAATGACTGAGTGATCTTCCCGCTGCAGATCCCTAGCCATTGCCAGACCCAGAGCGGCCGAAATGGAAGTGCTGCTATGGCCAGTATTGAAAGTATCATGAGCAGATTCCTCCACTTTGGGAAATCCGCTTAAACCACCATATTGCCGCAGAGTTCCCATCTGTTCGCGACGGCCGGTAAGAATCTTATGGACATAACTCTGGTGCCCAACGTCCCAAATTATTTTATCGGCAGGGCTGTCAAAAACATAATGTAGAGCCAGAGTCAGTTCAACCACTCCCAGATTGGCAGCCAGATGACCCCCACACTGAGATACACTGTTTATCAATAATTCACGTATTTCCTCAGCCAAGCTATCGATAGTGGATAAATCCAATGCTTTTAGATCCTGGGGAGAATTAATACTGTTAAGGATGGACATCATTCACTCACCTTTTGTTATTTGAACAACTTGCTGCAGATCAAAGTTACCGGGGCAGCTGTCCCTATAATAGCAAATAATACAGCACTATGTATTCTTTAGCTTTGTCTTTCTAGAGTAAAGTTAGCCAGCTGGCGTAGAAAATCCGCTTCGCTGCCGAATCCTTCCAGACTGGCCAAACATTGTTCCACACTGCGGCGGGCCAATATTTCTGCCTGTTCCATTCCCAGCAAACTGGGATAGGTGCTTTTATGGTTTTTGGCGTCACTGCCCACCGGTTTACCCAGCAGGATCTGGTCGCCCTTGATATCCAGTAGATCATCGGTTATTTGAAAAGCCAGGCCAAAGTGTTGGGCATAAGAAGTCAGAGCTTGTAAACCACCGGCATCAATATTACCCAGCAAGGCACCTGCTCGCAAGGCAGTCACAAACAATGCGCCAGTTTTCAGGCTGTGCAGAGTCTGCAAGGTAGCCAGATCAATGCTTTCGTTTTCAGCCGCCAGATCCATGATCTGACCTCCTATCATGCCCTGGCTGCCGGCAGCGGCTGCAATTTCACGAATAACCATCACTACCTGTTGGGGCTGGACTCCTGGCTCATCAGCATTGCCGGTAATCAATTCAAATGCCGCCGTAAGCAGAGCATCCCCGGTCAAGATAGCGTTAGCTTCACCAAAGACCCGGTGGCAGGTCGGTTTACCGCGCCGGAAGTCATCATCGTCCATAGCAGGAAGATCATCATGAACCAAAGAATAACAGTGGATCAATTCCAGGCCGCAGGCTGTCTTCATAGCTATCTCCGGATTGCCGGCGGCTATGGCAGCACCTTCCAAAACCAGCATGGGCCGCAGTCGTTTTCCTCCATTGAAAACTGCATAGTGCATAGCCTGATGGATCACCGCTGGATGAGTATCTTCCTTCACCAGGTACTTCAATAAGCTTTTATCGATCCTCTCTTTGCGCTCTTGCAGCTCCAGCTTAAATGCATTCATATCCATTGGCAATTCCCCTAATCCTCCAACAAATCCGCACAATCTTCTAGTTCAAGATCTCCTGTCAGGGTTTGCACCAACTTCTGTACCTTTCCATCGGCAGCTTTTAATTCCTTCTGGCAGTACAGGGACAGTTTTACCCCTTCCTCAAAAAGACGGATGGCTTCGTCCAGTTCCAGTTCACCATCTTCCAACTGACTGACAATTTCTTCTAAGCGCTTCAGAGCTTCCTCAAACTTCATTGGTTCCATCGTACGACCTTCTCCTTTTGTTGTACAGTTGCCTGCAGTTCCCCATCCCAGACACTGATGATGATGTCGTCTCCCGACTGTATGCTGTCTATGGAGCGTATTATCCCTTCATTATTACGTACTACCGCATAACCCCGTTGAATAACCTTGAGAGGGCTTAAACGATCCAGTCCGGTCACGGCTACCATCAAACGCTTTTGGGGAGCATCCATGCTCTTAGCTACCGCCTTGAGCAGTTGCTGGCTGAGATCACCATGTCTCTGGCGACGATCCTCTATCATAGTTAGAGGCCTTTGCCAGGCTCGATCCATCATCAACCGATCCAATATTTCATTTTCCTGTTGCATTCTTCTCTGCATGATCCGAATCAAGCGTTGACTGAGTTGATCAAACTCTCGATTTATCTGGGCCAAGTCAGCTACAGCCATCTGGGCAGCCTGGGTGGGAGTAGCTGCCCTTATATCGGCAGCTAAATCAGCCAAGGTATTATCAACTTCATGACCAACCGCTGAGATGACTGGCAGAGCCGATTCAAAAATTGCCCGCACCACTTCCTCACTGTTGAAAGGCATCAGGTCTTCGAAAGACCCTCCTCCCCTTCCTACAATGATGAGATCAACATCTCTATAGCGGTTGAGCAATTCAATTCCCCGAGAAATTTGGGCGGGTGCCTCAGCTCCCTGCACCGCACTATGTACCAATACCACCTCTACTCCCTGGTGACGCTGCTTGAGTACCCGCAGGATGTCCCGTAAGGCTGCTCCATCCTGAGAGGTCACAACGCCAATTCGCCGGGCATAGGCAGGCAGAGGCTTCTTCTTCTCCGCATCAAAATAACCTTTCTGCTGCAGTTTAGCTTTCAGTTGTTCCAAAAATAAGTAGACGCCACCGATTCCGTATGGTTGCATCTCTTCAGCATACAGCTGGTAGCGCCCCTGGGGAGCAAAGACCGAGATCGATCCCCTCACTAAAACTTCCATCCCGTTTTCCGGTTGAAAATCCAGGCGGCGCGCCCGACTGCGAAACATAACAGCACTTAGAGAAGAATCCTTATCTTTAAGGGTGAAATAGATATGACCAGATTGCTGGTAGAGCTTAAAGCCAGATATTTCACCTTTTAGCCAGAAATCGTGTAACACACTGTCCTGATCCAACAGACCGGCTATATATTGGTTTAACTCACTGACTGATAAATAGGGATTCATCTATTTACCCTTTCCTTGAGCCGCCGAGTACAAGTTTTCCATCAGTTTGGCAATCAGGATAGGCCCCAGACCTCCGGGAACCGGCAGAAGTTCACCCTCCAGATCCGCTAGAGCATCAGGTTTCACATTGCCGCAGCTATGGTCATAATGCCAATAGAAACCTACATCCAGGATCAGTGCCCCATTCGCGATTTGATGAGCCTGAACAGATTCCGGGCGGCCTTTTTCGATAACATATATACCAGCATCCGGTAATGGGTTTTTAGAAGGCATTTCGTCAATCATGGTCACCTGGCAACCTTCCCGGGTCAACAGCAGTGCCAAGGGAAGTATCTGATCAAAGGAGTCTCCTACCAGAACCGCCTTTTGGCCTTTGACAGAGCCACGCGACCGGTGGATCACCTCCAGGCAACCCAGAGCAGCACAGGATACAAAGCGAGGCTCTCCATAAATAAGCCGCCCTCGATTTATTGGATTAAATCCATCCACGTCCTTGTTAACATCGATGGCTGCCAGGAATTCATCGCTGTACGCCTGCAAAGCGTCCGGTAGAGGCAACTGCAACAGGATCCCATCAATATCAGGATCCAGATTCAGCTGGTGGATTTGCTCCAACAGTTCTTCCCGGGTGGTCTTGCCCGGCAAGTTGATATGGTGGGTGGTACCACCGATGAAGCTCACCGCTTTATCTTTCAAACCCACATAGAGTAAGTTTTGCTTGTCATCACCTACGACAATTATGGCCAAATTCGGGTTGAACCCTGAGGCTTCCACCTGTTCTTTGACCCGCATACGGATCTCATCCGCTATTTCTCTTCCCTTGATCGTTTCCATAATAACCCCCTAAAACTAATTAATATCTATAACGCTGCAATTTCATCTGTTTATAATAATTCGATCTGCGTTATCTTAAAAGATCAGCGTTCATCTGCGTCTTGAAAGCGGTGACGAACCGCCGCCAGCATAGCTACCCCCACCGCATTGTCCGTGCTGAGACCGGCTGGGGCAAAATGGAGTCTGCCACCTACTGCCGGATGCTGCAAACGTTTTTGCAGCTGCTGGGCAATCAATTTATTGGCCATTACTCCTCCGGCCAATAGAACATCCTTTACCCCCAATTGCTCCATATACCTGCGCAGCACTTTTTCCAGGGTTCGAGCTATTACCCCCAACACAGCTGCAGCCACTGCCTCTTGACTGGTTTCCGCTTTCAGCATCTGCAGGGCCCGAGTTTCTGCCCCGGAAAAAGAAAACCCCGTCGCATTGATGGCCACCGGAATAGCTACTTCATTTTTTTCCACCACCCCAGCCAGTTGTTCCAAAGAAGGCCCGGCTGGAAAAGGCAGTCCCATGGCTACCCCGATGCGATCCACCAACTGACCGGCATGGATATCCTGACTGCTGCATAGATGGTGTATATCGAAAGAGCCAGGTTGTCTGTTTTCCACTAACAATATATCAGAGGTTCCTCCCGAAAAATGAACCGCCAAAAACTGAGGTAGGTCAAGCAGTTCCAGACTGCCTCGCAGACCTGCCATAATGTGACCCTCTTGATGACTGACCTCGTACATGGGAATCCCAGCAAAAGCAGCCAAGGAGCCAGCCAGAGATGATCCCGCTAAAAACACTGGCATATAGCTTTCTTCCTGGTTTCGAGGACGGGTACTGACTCCCAACGCGCAGGTCTGTTTATGTAAAATGGGATCCAATCGGGCCATAAGCCCCGGTAAGTTTTTAACATGCAAAAAAAGAGCTTCCGATTGACGCAAGCCCCTTTTGCCATGTTCGACCTCAAGCAGGATTCTCTCATCAGCCAAGATGTGAAAGTTTTCATTCACGGCTGCCAGTGATGTGGTATAGGCACTGGTATCAATCCCCAGGAACACTTTCATGTTTCTCTCCCTGTATGCGATCCAGTATGGCGTTTACAAAACCACTGGACTGGTCTTCCCCAAAACGCTTGGCCAATTCAATAGCTTCATCTATAGCTATCACTGGTGATACTTCCTGGCGAAATAGTATTTCATAACCAGCTAACCGCATGATATTGCGATCAACTGATGACATTCGCTGCACTGACCATTCCCGTGAGTAGCGGGCTATTCGCTCATCGATGACCTGCATATGCTGCAGGGTTCCTTCTACCAATTCCCAGGCAAACTGCCGATCTTTGTCAGGCAACGCCTGCTCTTGCAGCAAATACTCCAAGGCCTGTCCAGGTTCAGCCTGAACCTGGTCTACTTGGAAAATTACTTTAAATGCGTATTCTCTAGCTTTTCTTCTGCTCAAACTTTCACCCTTACTGCCACTACCGGTCCTTAAACATCTGCTTCATCCAGCTATCCAGGTTTTTTTTCTCATCGAGCTGCTTACCAATAAAGTACCCTACTGCAATACAAATAATAATAAAAACAGTACGCCAGAAGCCCCAGGTAACAAACATGATAGCCGCCAGGAGGCCCAACAGCACTCCAATGGTCTTACCCCGATGTTCTACCAACAAGTACGGTATCAACTTTTCCCACATAACGATGCCCCCTTACATGGTCGCCGGTTTGTTGGCATTTCCAAAATCATCTATCAATACTCTCACCTGAGAGACCGTCAGTCCGCCGATGGTTTCCAGGTCTTGTTTCACTATGGTTTGAACGTTCTGTGACATTTCCGGCACACTTATTTCAGGATTGATCATCATATGTAAGTAGATTACTACACCATCAGGTCCATTGGATACCGAAGACCGGGTTTCTTTTACGCCATCCACTTTTTTCACTGCTTTGGTGATAATAGTTTTAATAGCCGCTACGGTAATGGATACCTGGCCATTTAAGCTGCTGTTTATCACAACATTGGCAGGGGATTTGGACTCTCCTTTCAGGAGGTTGATCATCACCAATATAGTCAAAGCAATTACAACGGCAGCGCCAGCCCCCAGTATGATCTGATTGGTTGAACTGGTCAAAAATGCTTGGGTGGCAGAGATCAGGTCATTTTTCCCTACAGCCAGATACATGGCGGCTACTGCTATAGCCAATATCAATAGATTGTAGCAGAAAAGCACGACTCGCCATAGTGCGGACATTATACAACACCTCACTTCACCGATGTACAGGTAACCCCCTGGTTTATCAGGGGGTTACCGCTTGGTATTAGAAAGTTACTCGGCACTATCCACGTCAGCCGCCAACTCAGGATCTGCTTCTGATTGTTTCTTCGTCTGGACAGCTACTACCTGCACATTTACTGCGGTTACCTTTAAGCCGGTCATGGTCTCAACGGCCTGCTTGACTTCTTTTTGAACATTCTCGGCTACCTCTGGTATGGGATAACCGAACTGTACCACAATGTAAATATCAATACGTGTCTCATCATTATTAACTTCAACTTTAATACCTTTGCCCAAGTTCTTGCGCCCTAATTTCTCTACCAGGTCGGTTCCCCAACCTCCGCTCATAGCCGCAACGCCTTCAATGTCCGTAGCTGCCAGACCAGCTATGGTAGATACTACTTCATCGGCTATACGAATAGCACCCATCTCTGTACTTAATTCAGATCTTTTCTGCTCTTCCATGAAGTCACCTCCAATATTACAGTTAATGATATATGGTCATTTTACTAGGAATTCTTCTCAATATCAAATGAACTCGTTCAATTACCAGTTAGTTGCCAATCATCCGGCGCTGGATGAAGTTCGTATATACTTCTCCCTTTTGAAAAAAAGCATTGTTGAGAACTTGCAGGTGAAATGGGATAGTAGTTTTTATCCCTTCAATAGTAAACTCATGCAAGGCTCGTTTCATGCGAGCAATGGCCTCATCTCGGTCAGTGCCCCATACGATTAGTTTGGCTACCATGGAATCATAATAGGAAGGGATAGTATAACCTGTATAAATAGAGGAATCCACTCTAACGCCCGGGCCACCCGGCTGATAATAGCGCTCCACCCTACCCGGAGAAGGACGGAAGTCATGATCAGGATCTTCAGCATTTATACGGCACTCCATGGCCCAACCACGGAGAACCACATCCTCTTGCTGTATGGTCAAAGGCATACCGGTAGCAATGCGGATCTGTTCCTTCACTATATCGATACCAGTGACTAATTCAGTTACCGGATGCTCTACCTGAATACGGGTGTTCATTTCAATAAAGTAAAAGTTGCGATTTTTATCGACCAGGAACTCCGCTGTGCCCGCACTGGTATAACCAGCTGCACGCGCTAGTTCCACGGCTACTGTTCCCATGCGGGTGCGTAGTTCTTCATCTAGCAAGGTAGAGGGGGATTCCTCCAGCAGTTTTTGGTTACGCCTCTGCAGTGAACAGTCCCGTTCTCCTAAGTGAACTATATTGCCATGTTCATCAGCCAGAATCTGAATTTCAATATGGCGTGGTTCTTCTATATATTTCTCCATGTATATCTCATCATTACCAAAAGCCGTACCAGCTTCCAGACGAGCTGTTTGCAAAGCTTCCTTTAAGGAAGCTTCGTTATGAGCCAGACGCATTCCTTTGCCCCCACCACCGGCGGAGGCCTTGATCATGATCGGATATCCGATCTTATCTGCTACCTGGCGGGCTTCTTCAAAACTGTTGATCGCCCCAGAACTGCCCGGCACCAAAGGCACACCAGCCTGACTCGCCACTTCCCGGGCTTGAACCTTATCTCCCATCATTTCAATGACCTGAGCCGTCGGCCCGATAAACTTTAGATCATGAGTCTGGCACAATGCTGCAAAATAAGCGTTTTCGGCCAAAAAACCATACCCGGGATGTATAGCATCAGCACCGGTATTTTTAGCAGCACTGATTATATTGGCTAGATTCAAGTAGCTCTGATTAGCGGCAGCTTCACCTATACAGACAGATTCATCCGCCAGCAGCACGTGCATACTGTTCCGATCGGCAGTGGAATACACTGCCACAGTAGGGATGTTTAGCTCACGGCAGGCGCGGATGATGCGGACCGCGATCTCCCCTCGGTTAGCAATCAAAACCTTAGTAAACAAGAAGTCACCGCCCCTATTTTTTATCAATGAGTATCATTACCTGTCCATATTCGACTGGTTGAGCATTATCAACTAAAATATCAGCGATCACACCATCGGTCTCAGCTTTGATCTCATTCATGAGTTTCATAGCTTCCACAATACACAAGGTCTGTCCCGCTTCCACCCGGTCGCCCACTTGCACATAAGGAGGTGCGTCCGGTGATGGAGCGGCATAAAAGGTTCCCACCATTGGTGAGGTCACTTCTATCATATTGTTGTCCTCAGAAACCATCTTTTTCCTGACATGGGCAGGAGCAACTTCAGATCCAGCTTCCGGCGCACCGCCTCCAGCGTTCCGGTTTTTACGTAAAGTCAAACGATAATCGTTCTTTTGGACTTCCAGTTCACTGACACTGGTTTGATCCAGAAGCAGAATGAGTTCTCTAATTTCGTCCAAGTTCATTTCTTCATCTCCCCTGAAGCTTTCTGTCGGCCTGACCCGGTTTACCGGTCTTTTGGTTGCCCGGGTATCTGGCTGGGGTCCTTTCAATTCTTCATTTATTTCATCATGAGTTTCGATCTGTGGTATATCTTCACTGCCCAAGGTCTCTCGCCAGGCGAAGAATTTCAAGGCCACCTGCGGGAACAGAGCATAAGTCAGAATATCTTCTTCACTGCGCGCATAATGGGCTGACTCTTGGCGGGCCTTTTCCCACATCGGGTCGATCAAGTCAGCAGGGCGCACCGATACCACCGGTTCATCACCGATTATTTTCTTACGGATCTCATCCATGACAGGCACAGGAGGTTTCCCATACAATCCGCGTACATAGTCCTTGACTTCTCCAGGGCAGAGTTTATAGCGTTCCCCCATTAGAACATTCAACACCGCCTGAATACTGATAATCTGGCTGGTGGGTGTCACCAGGGGAGGATACCCCATCTCTTCACGAACATGGGGTATCTCAGCCAAAACTTCATCGATCCGCTCGGAGGCCTTTTGTTCTTCCATCTGGGACATCAGGTTGGATATCATTCCACCGGGTACCTGGTGTTCAAAAACCCTCATATCCGAAATACGAGTTACTCCACGCTCAAAACCTTTATGTTTGCGCAGTTGTTCAAAATGATTAGCTATTTCAAATAATTGTCGTAGCTCCAATCCGGTATCCCGCTCCGATTCTTGCAAAGCTCTAACGATGGTTTCTACCGGCGGCTGAGAGGAACCAAACGCCATGGGTACACTGGCCGTATCAATAATATCTACGCCTGCCTCGGCAGCTTTCAGTAGGGTAGCTATGGCCAGACCACCTATATAATGGGTATGCAGCTGGATAGGAACATCCAGGTTTTCTTTCAGCGCTCGAACCAGTTCATAGGAAGAATAAGGCGACAAAAGTCCGGCCATATCCTTGATGCAAATGGAATCGGCGCCCATGTCCCTCAGCCGCAAAGCCGTATCTACAAAATGCTGCATGGTATGCACCGGGCTAATGGTATAAACCACACTCGCCTGAGCATGTTTTCCGACGGCCTTGATGACTCTTAAGGACGATTCCAGATTACGAACATCATTAAGAGCATCGAATACCCGGAAAATGTCGATGCCGTTGAAGGCTGATCTTTCCACAAATTTTTCTACGATGTCATCTGGATAATGAGTGTATCCCACCAGGGACTGCCCCCGCAAAAGCATTTGCAGAGGTGTCTTTTTGACAGCAGACCGAATAGCACGCAGACGCTCCCAGGGGTCTTCGTTCAGGTAGCGTATACATACATCAAAGGTAGCTCCTCCCCAGACCTCCAGGGAGTGATAGCCCACTTCATCTAGCTTGTCCAGTATCGGCAACATATCACTGGTAGTCATGCGGGTGGCCCACAGGCTTTGGTGGCCATCACGCAAGCTGGTATCAGTTATTTTAATATTATTCATAAGTACCCTCCTGATAACTGTATATGGAGCTAAAATATACCAGGTAATAATTTTAAATACAAAGAGACTCAGGCCCATGGCCTGAGTACGATATTCTTAAACTCGACTGATAACATTATAAAAATTCGTTGGTTTTATTTCAATCCATTTAGGTATGTATACATATATGTATACAGTGTTATTGGCTTTTTGGGGCATCACGGGCTATGATCACTATCTGATCTTCCCGTGATTTGGTCACTTTACTCACCAGAGAGGTGAGTTCTTGCTCCTGATCCAGTTGCAGGTGTTCTACAGCAATTACCACCGTGGTGTTTTCCGGCTGGATAATGATCACACAATCCTCGTATCCCTGAGCCTTTATCAAATTCTCAGCTTTCATTTCCCGCTCCATGTCAGCGGAAATCTCCACCAACCTCAGAGACGCTGCCTGGCGAGCCTCCTTGTCATTGCTGCTTTGGTCGAGGATGCCCCGCAACATTTCCACCTGTTTACCACGCATCCGCTCCCTCTCCATACGATACTCCGTAAAATAGCTATCTCCCGTGCCGGTACTCTCGGGGACAACCGGGCTGTTGACTACCGGCTGACTGACCTGCACCACCGGTTGTTCCTCCCTATTCAGAGACGACTGCATTCCTATGATTTTTATCCCTGTACTCGCGAAGACTGCTACCAGAGCGATTATTAATACCACCAACCCAACTCTTCTAAGATCGATGACCATCACCTACCTCCTTCCCGAGGCATAACTCTTACTCGATGGGGAGAAATATCGAGCAGGGTTGCGGTAGCCTGGGCGAGGTTCTCTTTGACCTGCGGATCTTGCGCACCATCGGCCACCACTAGAACTCCCAGGATTTCCGGCATCTTTTCCTCCAAAAGGAGGGGAGTTCCCGATGAAACGGCTATATCCCGAGTTCTGCTTTCCTCAACGGTACTCTTCTGCCCGCCCTCCTCAGTCTGGCGCCGTTCATCCCGGTCATTGGTAGCATAGGTTTTCACCCCTTCTGAAGACAAGCTAACACTGACTTCCACTGAACCTGCACCTTCGATGTGAGCTAGGATCATAGCTAGCTCCGTCTGCATACTCTGCTTGATGCTGTTGCTGGCTGATCGCTCAGTAAGTAACGGAGCATCATGAGTAGAGGATGAGTCATTCGAGACAGAGTTGGGCCACAACAAGGCCAACAGTCCTATGCAGATCACGATCACTATCAATAATCGTCCCTTTTGGCTGTTCAGCCAGGGAACCTTGCCGTTTTCATCACTTTTTTCTCCACGGATCCATTCATCCAGCACTCCATCAACCTCCTTGAAACTCAATTTGAATGAGGGTATTGTCAAAACCGTACAGGTTTTTGATAATGGTGCTCAGTTTACTGCGTATCATCTCCTGCTCCTCTGGAGAAAGGGTTGCTTCACTCTCGCCAAATAGTCCCACCTGGCTTGCTTCCTCACCCCTTGAGTTCACCTGCGGCTTCACCACTAACTGCAGGGATTCCACCACGCCCGCCTCATTCAAAACCACCTGGGCTTCTACTTCCTCTACACCGGGTACCAGCAACGCTACTGCACCAATTTGCCCGGCTACCTTATCAGACACTACTTCCTGGGGGGACTGCCAGATTTGCTGGTTGATCTTTTCCCCCTGTTCCATAATCTGAGCCTCCTGGCCCGGGTCTATATGCAGATTCCACCACTCAATATTTATGTTGCGATCGGAAAATAGAACCCCTACCAGGGGACTCATTATCGCAATTAGGATAAACAAGCCTATAGCGAAACGAACCAAGGGTCGTAAAGTTCCTTCCGGAAGCATCAATTCCAGGAAGCTGGCGATCAAGACGATCACCAGAATATTTCTTACGATTTCACTTAGAATCGCCATATTTTGCTCCCTCACTTATGGCAATGCTGCCAGATGATTAGACATGCCCGCCACTATGGCGATCATTATGAAAAACATCAACCCCACTGCCGCTATGGCTGCCAGCATTAAAAACAGGTGGGCGCTCATGGTATCCAATATAGCTGCGGTGCGGGAATCTCCCAGGGGTTCTGCTACTGCAGCAGCGATCTTATAGATCAAGGCGATGGTACCAACTTTGATGAGAGGAAACAAAACTATTCCCAGTATTATAATGACGCCAAAGATCCCAATAGCCTGCTTGATCATCACCACATAGCCGGCCGCCACTTCAATAGTGTCGGAGAACATTTTGCCCACCACTGGAATGGCATTGTCAGTGACAAATTTGGTAGTACGCAGAGCCAATTTGTCCATTACCGATGAATACACCGCTCTTAGGGTCAATATCCCCACGAAAAGGGTCAGGAAAAAAGCCAGTGATAATTGGGCCATTTGTCCGAAAAACTTGGCCATTCTCTCAACTTTCAATCCTTCGGAAAGATGATTCACCAGACTCAGAATGGCCGACAGTATGATCAATGGGAAAACTATGTTTTGCATGGCATTGGCAAAAGCGGTGCAAGTGGTCATCAGAACCGGAAACAGGGTAGCGGCAGTATGAACATTGCCCAGGCCAGCCACCAAAACCAGCATCTGAGGCAGCATACCCATCATAAAACTGACCATTTGATCTATGGTATTCTGGCCTGTTTCTAGCACCAGGCGAAAGGATCCCAGAGCTATGGCCGCCAGAGCCATGAAACAGACTAACTGAGAAATACGGGCTACCCCAGTGGAGAAAGCGTTCTGCAGATTTACCAGCAGAGCTGACAAGACCGATAGGATCAATAACCTCCCCAGCAAACTGGAATTGACAACGATCTCCTTAAGGAAGAACTGCACCATGTTTTGGGTCAGTTCTTCGAAACTGAACTCCCAGTCACCTTTGATAAAATCCCCCAGCCATTCTTTGACCGGTTTCGTTTCCATGTAAGAGTTTATCTCCGCATCGATGTGGTTTTTGTACTCCTCCATCACTTCCAGATCGATATTCTCGACGGCATCTTGCCAGGAGAAGGCGGGTTCTTCAGCAGCCTGGAGCGGTACGGGCAACAGCAGCAACATTCCCAGGGCAAGTCCTATCACCAGTTGTTTCACACCGGTCACCCTCCTTACCCTTTAACCAGGCAGCAATTCCATCAGTGACTCCAGGATAGCCACTAATATGGGCAAAGCCAGCACGGCAATAATAATCTTGGAGGCAAACTCAACCTTTTTGGCTACTGCCTGCTCCCCGGCATCCTGACAGATGGAAATAGCAAATTCCCCCAAATAAGCGACTCCCAGTATTTTAAGGAGCGTCCCAAAAAAGAAATAGTTGATCTGGGCCCGCTGGGTCAACTCCTCCATCACATCTATAATGGAAGCTATTTTCCCCATTAAAAATGTAAAGATGACCACACTGAAAACTATACTCAACACCAGTGCCATGACCGGCCTTTCCTGCCGCAGGATCAACAGCAACATAGTGGTTACCAGAGCTATTCCAACGATTTGGGCAATCTCCACCTTACATCTCCCCTTGCAGGAATTTTGGTCAGACCGGTGCAATGCTAAAGATTAAAAACGGAACGAACCACGATAAATAGCTCATTCATAAGCTGCACCACAATTATCAGCACCACCACCACCCCTGCCAGGGTGAGCATTTCCGCCTGCTCTTCTTTTTTGGCCTGCTTCAATACGATCGATAAAATTGAAATCAAAATACCAATACCCGCAATGCGAAAAATAATATCTATATCCATATACGCCCTCCATGATTGGTGATTTCTATAAGAGCAGCAGAACTACTACGGCACCTAAAATAAAACCCCCATAGCTCCAAATCTTTTGACCAGCATCCATCTCCTGAGCCGCTTGCTCCTCCAGCAGTTTCAATTCTTCTTGAATGAGCCGGACAAATTTACCCTGCTCAGCCGCATCGGACACCCCCAGCTGAGATGCTACAGTTTTCAGAATGGTAAGATCATTGTTACTCAGATCTCCAGAGTGTTTCAGGCTCTGCAGGCCAGTCAACCAGGCTTCCCGGGCAGTAGTCCCTTCCCGGTTCTGTAAGTGCCGGGAGGCCACCCAAAATAGCTGATTTACAGGTGGTTGGGCAAAGCGAGCGGTACGTTCCATGGCTCGGGTCAAGGGAGTATGCATATAAATGATCTCCTTCTCCAAAAACCCCAGTGCCAGGCGCAGATCTTTCAGCTGAGCCAGTCGCCGGCTATAACGTCTGGCCCCATTAAGGCCCCATACACCAAATCCCGCGATGGTCAGACAGATACCCATAGTTTTTAGCCATAACATTACTCATCCCACCTGATGACTTCTTCCACTTGTCCTGGACGGGGGTGCCGGGAGAGTATTATCCCTCGCCGAAAGGCACCCTGATCCAACAGGGTTTTGATCAAGGGACGGGCTCGCAATTCTTCTACATTGCGGGCATGTATGCTGGTAATGATCGCAATACCTGCATGCAAACATTCATTGATAGCCTCTATATCCTCACGGCGGCCCACTTCATCAGTTATTATGACCTGGGGTGACAAACTGCGTATGGCCATCATCATCCCAATCGCCTTAGGACAGGCGTCCAGAACATCAGTCCTAACCCCTACATTTAGCTGAGGTATTCCTTGGAAACAACCGGCAATTTCCGAGCGCTCATCCACCACTACTACATTATGAGCCGGCACTGACCTGGTTCCGTCTGACAGTAAACGGGCCAGGTCCCGCAGCATGGTGGTTTTTCCACAGCGCGGCGGAGAAACGATCAAGGTGTTGACCGGGATGCCCCGGGGCGCCACTTGATTTAAGAGTCCCAGGGCACAATCAGTAACCTCCCGAGCTACCCGAAAACATAATCCCGAAAAATCCTTCATGGTTCTGACCTCCTGGCCAGCTACTACTACCTGACCGGCTAGTCCCACTCGATGACCCCCGGGTACGGTAATAAATCCACGTCGAATCTCTTCTTCAAAGGCATAGAGCGAATTGTCACTGATGGAAGCAATACTTCGGTACAGATCCTCCCTGGATACCAGATACCCCTGTGCAGGATCCCTCAGCACCCGGCCATGCTGATCTACACTGTAATCCTTATCGCCAACTCTCAATATCAAAGGCCGATGACAGCGCAATCTTATTTCTTCCAAATCACCTAGCAAGCGAGCATCGACCCCCAGCAGCAGTTTACGGATATTGGGTGCCAGGTAAGCCATTATCTCATTGGTCAGAAGAGCCCTTTGTGGCACGACCATTGATATACCACCACCTTGTTGTATATAAATATGGACATACCCAGTAATTTATTCCATAATTGGCTGGACAAAAATGCGAGAAAGGGCGATGTAAGAGACGGCCCGGGAGGGCTGAAAAAGTATTATACCATTCTGAAACGTACCCGAAGAACCTCTACGGGTGACGAAGAAAAAGATCCTTCGGTCGTTCCTCCCTCAGGATGACATTTAAGGGGGATCGTCCTGTTGCGATGTGACAGGGTGAAGCAGAGGATGGTTCGGGACGGCCGAAAACAATGTCATTGTTGGGAAAATGAGTTCTGACTGTGTCATCTCCGTAAAAAGGAATCTCTAGATTGTCATCGCGAGGAGCGGAGCGACGTGGCGATCTCTTTTCAGCATTACTGTTATTCCCGTGTTTGATTGCTTCGCTATGCTAGTAACATTAATCGCGACCGCTAGGGAGCAACAGTGTACCCGCAAGGGCAATCTCTATGCTCGAACCGAAAGTAGCGATAGCAAAGTAGAGGTGGTAGCCCCAACACCAGAAAGGGGCGGTATTCTCCGTCACAGCAATTATTGGGAGTACCTAGCTCCTGTAATTGAATGTGTGACAGCGAATACCGCCCCTTCTCACAAGTAAGCTGATCAGGAAGGGGAAGGATTAGGTATTTCATCACCAAATTCGTTATCAATGTAGGCGGGATCGTAGTCGAAGGAACCATCATTGATGAAGACTACCTCATTGCAGCTGGGACAAATTATTTCAATAGTATCCTCATCCTCCAGGAGATCGGACTCGAAGAACAATTCCTCACCACAGTGCTGGCATGACAGTTCGATCAGTTCATCTTCAAATAGGCTTTCTTCCAGATCGAACAAGTCATCGTCAATGCTCTCCACATATTCGCGGAAATCCTCCATCTCACACTCCAAATGGGTGATGGTGTAAGACAGTTCTTCCAAGACGCTCAGGATGCCGGTAATAATTTTTCCCTGCGGGCTTCCTTCGCTGATATTGAGTCCTTCGCTAAGTCCCTGCAGATAACTGACCTTTTCGCTGATGTCGCGCACAACAAAATCCTCCTTTTTGTAAGGAATTAGATTACTCATAGTATTGACACAAAAAGAAGGATTTACCCAGAAAGGATCAAGTTTTGCTTGGATACAAGAGAGGCGGGGCGATGTGGGCATCGCCCCCTACCATTGGTTGGTTATATGGTTGGTTATACCCGCTCCATGTATTGGGAAGTACGGGTGTCGACCCGGACGCGATCTCCGCTGTCAACAAACAGAGGCACTTGAATAACTGCGCCCGTTTCCAAAGTAGCATTCTTGGTGGCACCAGTGGCAGTATCGCCCTTAATGCCAGGCTCAGTCTCAGTTACTTCCAATTCTACAAAGTTGGGAAGTTCCAGACCGATAATCTTGTTTTGGAAAAGCAACACCTGGATCTCCATATTTTCTAACAACCATTTGATGCCATCCCCGATCTGGGCTTTGGTTATGCTGGTCTGTTCGTAATTCTCATTATCCATAAAAACATATTCGTCACCGTCACTATAAAGATATTGCATGGTGCGGCGATCCAGATGAGCCTTGGTGACCTTTTCGCCGCCGCGGAAGGTTTTCTCTATCGAACCTCCGGTCTGCAGATTCTTCAGCTTGGCCCGCACAAAAGCAGCACCTTTTCCCGGCTTAACATGTTGAAAATCCAGCACCTGATAGGGCTGTCCCTCCAGTTCGATGGTGACTCCGGTCTTGAAATCATTTACCGATATCATTCAAACCAATCCCTTCATTAAATAACGATTAATTGTTTAGGTGAGTTTGTTATTATTTCACAACCATGATCATTTACTATTACGCTATCCTCTATGCGAATTCCTCCCCAGCCTGGTATGTATACTCCCGGTTCAATGGTGATAACCATGCCTGGTTCCAACACCCTTTGGCTGCGCGAAGAGACATGAGGCATTTCGTGTACTTCCAAACCAATTCCATGCCCGGTACCATGGCCGAAATACTGATCCAAGCCATAGTTTCCTAATCGATTCCGCACCTGCCGATCCAAGTCGGCGCAGCTGACTCCGGCTCTGACCAGTTCCACACCATACTGTTGAGCATCCAACAACTTATTGTATCGATCCCGCAAGACTTCGTCAGCCTGACCGATGGCCACTGTACGAGTCATATCGCCTGCATAACCCCTATAAAATCCACCGTAGTCCAGGGTCAACATATCCCCCTTTTGCAGGATCCGTTCTCCCGGCATACCGTGAGGCAGTGCCGCATTCAGGCCGCTGACGGCAATAGGATCAAAGGATTCTTTTTCGGCTCCCCTCTGCCGCAGTCCGGAGATAATAAGGTCAGCTACCGCTTTTTCAGTCATGCCCGGTTGAATAGTGGTGAGTAGATCAGCAAAAACTTCACTGCCTATGGTAGCGGCTTGCCGAAGATGATCCAGTTCCTCCGGTTCCTTAATGATCCGCAGTTCCTCGATTATGCCACTTACCGGGACAAGCGATTCCCCTAGCTTTTCATTCATTTCCCGGTAAAAACGATAGGAAACCGTGTCTTCCAACCCTATCTTTCTGTACCGCCCAGCTTTTTCCTGCAAAGCCTTACCCAGGGGTGGTTTTTCTTCTATCAATACCCAATCCGGCGATTCCCGGGCAGCTTGTTCTGTATAACGGGAATCGGTAAAAAGCAAGGCTTCCTCAGCCGTTATCAAAAGGTGACCATCTGCTCCACCAGTAAAGCCCGATAGATAATAGATGTTCTCCCGCCGGTCAATTATTATTCCATCCAGCTCTAATTTTTCCAAGCTCTGCCGTAAACGTGCCAGTCGCCGATCCAATTGCTCACCTCATTGTTGTATCGTAGAGTACGATGCCCACATCGTCCCGTTCACCCGCGCAAGTGGAAGGACCGTCCCCTAACTTGCTCTTTGCTTTATCATTGACTCTCCTTCAGCATCTTAACCACCGCTTGCAGAGCTAGTTGGTAGCCCTGGGTTCCCAGGCCAAAAATTCCACCAGTGGCCACTGCTGATATGACAGAGTTATGACGATATTCTTCGCGCTGATAAATATTAGATATATGTACCTCCACAATAGGCCCCTTAAAGGAACGCAAGGCATCAGCGATGGCAATACTGTAATGGGTAAAAGCAGCTGCATTTATGATCATGGCATCGAACTTGCCCCGCGCCGCCTGTATACGGTCAACAATATCCCCTTCATGATTTGATTGGAAGCACTCCACCGTAACCTGATACTCAACTGCCTTATCCACCATGCCTCTATTAATATCTTCCAGGCTCTGTTTCCCATAGATAGACTGCTCCCGTTCCCCCAAAAGGTTGAGGTTAGGCCCATGGATCACCAGAATATTGGCCATATGCTTCCACTCCCCTCTTCTTAATCCCCGCCCAGACTCAGAGATCTGATGCGCAAGGACGGCGCTCCCCGTCCCCCGAAGAAACGCAGGTCACTGCCTACGGCTTCTACTTGTTCCAATAGCTGTATGATATTACCGGCAATGGTAACTCCCCGCACCGGTGTTGATAAGCGGCCCTTTTCGATCAGGAGTCCAGCTGCACCCACGGAAAACTCCCCGGAAATGGGGTTAGCAGTGTGCATTCCCATAACTTCAGTGATATAAAAACCGTAAGGAATATCGTTCATTAATTCCTCCAGTGTTAAAGTACCCGGTTCTAACATAAAATTGGTGCTGCCCACTGAGGGTAATCCCCGAAAGGAACTACGCCGACCATTACCAGTGGAGGTGGTTTTATCTCGATTAGCAGTATAAGTATCGTAAAGATATGCTACTAACTGACCTTCCCGTATTAATTGGGTACGCTGGGAAGGCACTCCTTCACTGTCAAAGGGGAAACTGCCAATACCACCGGGATAAGTGCCATCATCGACCAATGATAATACCGGTGATCCTACTCTCTGTCCCAGGCGTCCTCTGAATAAAGACTTATTTCTCTGGATCGCTTCGGCATCCACCATTTGCGCGATCATTCCTAAAAAGCGCGTAGCCACATAGGGCTCCATGATACAGGGAACTCTGCCTGAAGGAGCACTGCGTGCATGCAGACTGCGTATCGCATTATGAGCCGCTTCCTGGCCAACTGCCAGAGGATCCAAGTCGGTCAGGCTCTGTTTGATGCTCATGGAAAACCCGGTTTGGGCATCGCCCTCTTCCTCAGCCACGGCAAATACATAGGTTCCGCAGAAATTGCCCTGGGCATAGGCCTTTATTCCCCGGCTATTGAGAATGAGAGAGTGAAACTCGCTATCTTCATAACCAGCCCGTTCAATAACACTGATGCGCCGATCATATTGCCGGGTAGCTCTCTCTGCCTGGCGGGCTAATTCGATTTTTTCTTCCATAGTTGTTTGGGAAATGGTGGGGTCAAATACTTGGAGAGATGGGTAGCTTTTCGGCCCGCTGGGCAAGGCCTGAAACTGGTCAGGGGAAGTAAAGCTGCAGATGCTGACCGCATCTTGTACCACATCCTGCAGAGCCTGGGGAGAGAAATCACTGGTGAACGCAAATCCCAATCGGTTATCCTTGATCACTCGTAGACCTAGTCCCATCTCCTCTGCTTCCTTGAGGGTTTCCACCTGCCCATCACTAACCTCTATACTTAATTCTCGATTATGCAGTAAAAAGACCTCGGCATCGACTCCCAGACGGTTAGCCTGGTCAAGTACCTCTTGTCCGAGGCGGGTCAATCGTTCCTGCAAAGAACCCTTCACCTACTTCCTTCTTATCCTGTATATCGCCGGTTTATCCTCATCGTGAGCAGTACCTCCCACGGTCAATTCCTTTATGCGAATAGTGGGCTGGGCATCAGCAACCGGCACACCCTGCCCATCTTTGCCACAGGTTCCGATAGCATAACCCAAGTCGCGCCCTACTCGGTCAATACTGGCCAAGACCTGCGGGCCATTTCCGGTCAGAGTCGCCCCTCGCACGGGAGCCCCGATCTCACCATTTTCGATCAGATAACCTTCCTGTATTTCGAAAACGAAATCGCCATTGGTAGTATTGACTTGTCCACCGCCCATTTTCTTGACCAAAAGTCCCTGGTTTGTAGAGCGTATGATTCCCTCCGGGTCGTCCTCGCCGGCAGCTATTATTGTATTGGTCATGCGGGGAATGGGTTTATGCTGGTAAGATTCCCGGCGTCCGTTACCGGTAGATGCCAGCTGATCTTTGCTGGCAGTGAGGCGATCATACATATAACCCACCAGCTGACCTTGGTCTATCAAAATCGTTTTCTGTCCGGGTGTGCCTTCATCATCAAAGCGCATGGAGCCATATTTACCCTGCAGAGTGGCATCGTCGATAACACTAACCAGGGGAGATGCTACCTGAGTACCCATTTTGTTACGATAAACCGATAAGCCCTTCTGCACCAAATCAGCTTCCAATCCATGTCCACAGGCTTCATGTACCATGGTTCCTCCCGCCTCTGCAGACATGACCACCGGCATTCTTCCCAGGGGAGCAGGTTGGGCATCCAGCATTTTGATAGCCAGTTTACCAGCCTTGTGCGCCATATCTACCGGAGAGATATCGTCCAATAGTTCCCATCCAGTCACACCACCAGCCGACTCATAACCAGTCTGGATGACCCCGTGGCGTTCTGCCACCGTACTTACCAAGAAACGCATCCGCACCCGGTCATCTTCGATCAATTCGCCATCACTGTTGGCGATCAACACGGATTTGTGGTGATCACCAACCCCCACCGTCACTTGTTTGATTTCTTCCCCCAACTCCCGAGCAGCACGATTGGCTGCCAGGACATGCTCTATTTTTTCGTCAAAGAGAACATCTTCGGGAAGCCGTCGCCAGTGAATCGGGTCGGGGCCCGCTTTTAGATTCAATTCAATCGGGGCTCGAGCCTCAGCTTGATGAGATCGCGCCGCATGACCCGCCACCTGGGCCGCTTTCAAAAGGCCATTCCGGCTCAAATCGTTGGTATAAACGTAAGATGTGCGCCCTCCTGCCAGGATGCGAATGCCAGCACCCTTTTCCCGGCCGCTGTTGATTTTCTCAATGCGGTCTTCTTCACAATATACACTGGTACTGACTTTTTCCTCGATATATATTTCGGCAAAGTCACCGCCCTTTTTCAAGGCCTCGTCCAAGATCTCCGCCAAAAGGATGCGATCTATCATATCTTCCTCCTGCAGGTAAATTGGCATTTGCTACCACTCAATATAATTAACTCCTTGATTATTGTCTACATGTTCAATAAGAAAATACCTTGACCTGTTTTTCATGCAGATTGATTGCTGCTTTTTATGTCAAATCATAAGAATCAGCAACCTTAATAGCTACTATAAGGAGCATCAGTGGTACCCGTAGGGTGCGTTAATCTGCGTCACAATAATTCAGCGTTCCTCGCGGTCATAAGGAAATCCAAGTGCCGCCGGTACACCGGCCTCCTGCCGCCTGCGAATGGTCACTATGACCAGAACCAGAATAGTAAACAGATAAGGCAACATAGACAGGAAAAATGGCGAAACATGGATCCCGGCTGTCTGAATGCGGAAAGTCAGGGCCTCCACACCTCCGAAAAGATAGGAGCCTGCCACAGCCAGGAGAGGGTTCCACAAAGCAAAGATAACCAGAGCGACCGCTATCCAGCCTCGTCCGGCAGTTATACTCTCTTGCCAGGTAGGCGCATAAGCCAAAGACAGGTAGGCTCCGCCCAGCCCAGCCATGATGCCCCCGATGATGGTAGCCATATAGCGCACCCGGGAAACACTAATGCCAACAGCATCAGCCGCTGCCGGGTTTTCTCCCACGGCGCGGATGCTCAATCCCCAGCTGGTTCGATAGAGGATATACCACAATACGATGGCTGTTAAAATGCTCAGGTAAACCATGGCATCATGCTTAAACAATATGGTTCCCAATACCGGGATATCACATAAATAAGGTATGTCAATAGGAGTGAAACGATCCACAGCCGGCATACCTACATAGTTTTTGCCTAAGAATCCGCTGGTTCCCGTTCCGAATATGGTCAAAGCCAGACCGCTCACTACCTGATTGCCTTTCAAGGTAATAGTTATGAAGGCATGGATAGCGGCCATCACTGCTCCCCCTCCGGCGGCAGCCAGGATCCCTATCCAATGATTGCCGGTGATGATAGTGACCATAAAGCCAGAAACTGCTCCTACCAGCATCATTCCTTCTACACCCAGGTTCAAGATCCCGGATCTTTCTGCCATGACCTCACCCATAGCCGCATAAAGAAGCGGAGTACCAGCCACTATAGCCACTGCAAGAAGGGCGGCGATTCCATTGATTTCCATGTTAATCCTCCCTGCTTATGATCACACGATTTTTCATCATTATCTCCCCTGCCAACAGGAAGAATAGCACCGCTCCCTGAAGCATCAGTACGATCGCATAGGGAATGCCGTAGGTCTGTACCCCAAATCCTCCCACCAGGAGAGCCCCAAATAAGAAAGCAACCAATAGAATCGCAAAAGGATTCAGGCGGGCTAACCAAGCTACAATAATACCGGTGTATCCATAACCGGCCGAAATATCCTGCTGCAGTCGATGGGTTATACCGGACACCTCTATCATACCTGTGATCCCGGCAATTCCCCCACTGATCAGCATGACCAGAATAATATTCTTGGCGACATCCATACCGGCATAACGAGCCGCTTCCTGGCTCTCACCGGTCACCCGCACTTCATAACCCCAGCGGGTATACTTCAGAACTATGTATAATACAATGGCTACCAATATAGCCACCAATATTCCTATATGAACCCGACTGCCTGGTATAACCGGCAGGTAGGCTGCTTCAGGAAAGCGGGGGGCCAGGGGAAAACCCATGGCATTAGGATCTTTCCAGGGCCCGAACACCCAAAAACCTACCCAGGCAATCGCTACATAATTAAGCAGCAAACTGGTGATAGTCTCATTTACATTCCATAGAGCTCGTAACACTCCGGGTATAAATCCCCACAGAGCCCCAGCGATAAACCCGGCCACCATCATCAAAGGCAACAGTAATATCGAAGGCCAGTCCCCCAGCATCATAACAACTCCACCCGCTGCAAAAGCTCCCATATAGAGCTGACCCTCTGCACCTATATTCCAAAGCTTCATGCGAAACGCAACTGATACCGCCAATCCTGCCAGAGCCAGAGGTATGGCTTTTACGATCGTTTCTGAGATATTATAAGCACTGCCAAAGGCTCCGTAAAACATGCGTCGATAAGTCTCAGCCGCTTCATAACCTGAAAGGGCCAGGAATATCCAGCCCACCAATATGGCCAGCAAAATCGATGCTATCGGTACTGCTACTTTGATCAACCAGGAATCATTATTTCTGCGTACGAGCCTCAGCCTCATTTTACACTCCTACCCTTTGGGCTCCCAACATTAGAGCGCCAATACTATCGATATCCGTCTCGCTAACATCTAAAACTGCCTTTATCTCACCGTCATACATTACTGCTACCCGGTCAGCCAGTCGGAAAATATCATCCAGATCCTCCAGAACCAGCAAAATAGCGGTTCCCTTGCTGCGTTCCTCCAGCATTATTTCATTGACCGCCTGGGCGGCAGCTACATCCAATCCCCGTACCGGATAGGCAGCTATCAGTACTTTGGGATTCAGATCCAATTCTCGACCCAGTAAAAGTTTTTGCAGATTGCCCCCAGATAAATAATTGACCGGATGGTGAATGTCCGCCACCACTACCTGGTAACGATCGATCAGGCTATGGGTATATGCTTCTAGTTTAGCATAGTTTAATAAACCGCCCCGTCGGTATTCAGGAAACTGATAATTACGCAGCATAGCGTTTTCAACCACACTGGTATTGGGAACCAGTCCCATACCCATACGATCTTCGGGAATAAGAGTCAGTCCCATAGCAGTACGCTCCCGAGCAGACAGGTGACTGATCTCTTTGCCCTGCATGCGAATGCTCCCGGCTCTTATGGGCCGCAGCCCAGCCATAGCCTCTACCAGTTCCCGCTGGCCGTTACCGGCAACTCCAGCTATAGCCATGATCTCTCCCTGATGCAGCTCCAGATTAGCCTTACGCACTGCAGCATGGCCTCGATCACTGGGGACCGTAAGATCCTTTATTTCCAGTACGGTTGAACCTGATTGGGTGGCGCGGTTCAATTCTTGAAATATAACATCCCGAGCCACCATCATGTGAGTCAGCGCATTTTCATCCAGGTTTTCAATGTGATCACTGCCCACTACTTCTCCCCGGCGCAAAACCGTCACATAATCAGCGATCTCCATAACCTCGTTTAGTTTATGAGTGATAAGGACTACCGCCTTGCCCCGGTCAGCCATTAAACGCATGGTGTTAAACAGGTCTTTGACCTCCTGGGGAGTCAGCACTGTGGTGGGCTCGTCCATAATCAAGGTGTCACAGCCTCGGTACAGCATCTTCAGTATTTCCACCCGCTGTTGCTCACCTAAAGAAAGGTGACTGATGCGAGCATGGGGGTTAACTGCCATCCCGTACTTTTCCGATAACTCCCGCACCCTTTTTTCAATCAGATCACCCCGGGTCCTAATTCTCCCCGGGGATCCCAACATCACATTTTCCGCTACAGTAAGATTGTTGACCAGACGGAAATGCTGATAGATCATACCGATGCCCGCCTGCAAGGCCAGGCGAGGCGAGCGTAGGCGTACCGGACTGCCTTTTACTTTGATGGTTCCAGAATCCGGCCGATATAACCCGGCCAAAATACTCATCAAGGTCGATTTTCCGGCTCCGTTTTCCCCTAGTAGGGCATGTATTTCTCCCGGATAAACACGAAAGTTGATATTTTTGTTGGCCCGTACCCCGGGAAAAGACTTGTTGATTCCTACCATTTCTATAATTGGCATACGTTTCATGCTAAGCCTCCAAGTGAAAAGGCGGCTTAACGCCGCCTTATTAAGACAAGTCCGGCCTTTGATTACTCTATGGTACCTTCTACTCCATAGACGAACCAATCCATGCTGAGCATTTCATCATCAGTCATTACCTGGCCTTCCGGCACTTTAACAGTCCCATCCTGAGCTTTGACGGGGCCCATGAATACATCCCATTCACCCTGGATGATTTCCTGTTTTTTGGCTGCAACCTGATCTTTGACTTCGGTTGGAACCTTGTCAGCAATGGGAGCCAGGTCAACTATGCCGTCAACCATACCACCCCAGTAGGCTTCGCTCTCCCAGGTTCCATCCATGATGCCCGAAATAGCCCGCACATAATAGGGCCCCCAGTTCCAAACCGGTGAAGTCAAGTTAGCATCCGGAGCGAATTTACGCATGTCACTGTTATATCCAACGGAAAGGATACCCGCATCTTGGGCAGCTTGCTGCACAGCCGGTGTATCAGCGTGCTGGGCCAATACGTCACAGCCCGCCGCAATCAAACTTTCCGCAGCTTGTTTTTCCAGGGTTGGATCTACCCAAGTGTTGGACCAAACAACCTGTACGGTAGCATCAGGATTGACTGCTTGCACACCTAGTGTGAAGGCATTGATACCACGAATGACTTCGGGAATAGCATAGGCAGCCGCATAGCCAATTTTGTTAGTTTCAGTCATAGCACCAGCTATCATACCGCTTAAATAGCGAGCCTGATAGATCCGGCCAAAAAAGGTGGAAACATTGTCAGCGGTACTCAGTCCTGAACAGTGCAGGAATGAAACATCAGGATAGCGCTTGGCTACTTCCAGCATAGGATCGCCATAGCCAAAGCTGTTAGCTATCACTACCTGGCAACCTTCCTGAACCAATTGCTCGATGCTACGCTCGGCGTCAGCACCTTCTGGCACGTTTTCCAGGGTAATAGTCTTAATACCCGGAATCTGTTCTTCCAAATACTTTCTGCCTTGATCGTGGGCAAAAGTCCATCCAGCATCCCCAGGAGCCCCGATGTAAATGAAACCGACCTTAAATTCTTCTTGTTGAGACTGGTCTGGTGCCTGAGCATCATTGTCCTGAGAGTCACCACAACCTACCACCATAGTGGCCGCAAAGACCAACATCAGCAGGAAAATCCCCAGCTTCCTCCAATTCATACCTACTCTGACCTCCCAAATTATTATTTATTATTTGCATCCTTACCAATTTAAATCACAAGTACAAAGACAAAGCATATCTATTCGACATACTTTTCGAAAATCCTGCCCCAAAAACAGTATACAACAATTAAAGGCGAAATTTATCAGTCCATCAACCACTAACAATGTCATCCTGAGCGATAGCGAAGTATCTAGGGCACTTACCAGACTCTTCGCTATCGCTCAGAGTGACATTGTAGCAGTATCAATCGAATTATGCCAGCCAAACTCTCAACCAATAAACGACCGACCCTAAGAGTCCTTCACTGTCATCCTGAGGGAGGTACGACCGAAGGATCTTTCGAGACTGCTGAAAAAGCACCAAAGATTCCGTTAGAGTATGTGTAAATATACTAGTGCCCGTTGGGCAAAGCTTTCGCTTAGAGTGTAGAGATTGCCGCGCTACGCTCCCAACATTACTAGTGAGCTTTAGCGAACATCAGGAGTCCCCAAAGGGGGTAATGACAGCTTTCTAGTGTCATTGCTGTGAAAATATCTCCCGCTGTGTCATTGCGAGGAGCGGAGCGACGCGGCAATCTCAATCAATTCATGCTCTTAATATCTTTTCACCTATTTTTTCAGCAGTCTCGGACAGCCTATCTGCCTCCCTGATCCCTAATCAACCAGATTTCCACCTTGATCCTTTTCCATCCTCACCTCAGTAAGCTATCATGGATACATAACTTACGAAAGCAGGTGTAACTAGTTGTTTGTCATAACAGATGCAGCCCGCCAGTATATAGATCGTAAAGGCAAACATATTCGGATATCTATGGAAACCTTCCTGACCTGCAACCGCAGCTGTCGGGCACCCCAGGGCCTTACCCTGGAACCGATCGTTCAGCTTGGTCAGCCTCTCCCCGAGCAACGAGAGCTTTTGACGCCGGTAGAAATTGATGGGATAACCGTCTGGTACGATAGCAACATAGTTCCGGATGTTCCCGATCAACCTATCCGCATATCAGTCAAAAAAACCCTGTTCGTTTATGAACTGCAAGTAGATGGAGTAAAACCCCATCCCTAAAAGTCATGCTCGGGCCTGGGCTTTCTATTTCTAGATTTCCTTCTCCAGACTAACTATTTGGCCCCGATCCAGATAATCTCGATGGGTAAAAACCATGTCTACGATAGCGCCTTCTTCATCGAACTGGGGCACATAATACTGCAGATATTCAAAACGCACCTGTGCTTTCAACCGGTTTTTAGCAGGAGGACATGACCCGGTTCCTGAAAACTCGTAGAGGCTGTAATCACTGCACTGCTCGATCAATCTGGGATTATTGATCTGCATTTGCACCGCCTGGCCATTGACCATATCGGTAAAGGAAGTCTGCTCCAGCAGGATGGAAGATGGCAGGATTTCCACCGTACGGTAGTCTTGTGACAGCACCTGATAACTTTGCTCGACCCCCAGGTAAACCGCCCCTTCTGCCAACTGAAAGGCCTGCTCCGCATCACGGCTGTTGCAGCTGATCAGTCTTTCCATTACAGAGGTGTCCAACATAGAAACGATCATAATAGTAAATAGCGACAGCAGTATCATCACCACTACCAATATGTATCCCCTCTGCCCTCTCATCCCATTCACAAATCCCACCTCACGAACCCTGTAAAGCGGCGCGGCAACTGAGGTTTACGATGCCAATTAGGGGTAGACTCCACCACAGCCTGTTCGCATCAAAACCTTTTCGCACACACAAAGCTCATCAGCAAACTATCTTCTTCCCTCTGCAACTCCATATCCACCAACAGACAGTCCTCACTTTCCACAAAGCGCACTGACTTTACATTTTCTGCTACAGGAGTACTGGTCTTATAGGAGCGATAAAAACTACCTTTTTGACTGTAGTAACGGGTTTTTTTATCCTCCGGATCCGTAATCACCAATATGTCGCCCCCGTTTATCACTTCGATATCCACTGCAGTTCTGACCTGGTTCTGGATCACTTCCTGTACCACCCGTCCGGAATAGAGAAGCTCAGCCTCAATTGACTGCTGACGGCTACTGGTCTCCATGACCATCAGCATATTGAGAACCAGTCCCAACACTGTCAGTCCCAAAGCCAACCCCACTAACAAATCCACCAGCAAGGCGCCCTTTTCATCAGTCCCAGGTTTACTCCTCATATTTCGGCATCCAAACGCACGAACCCCAGCAACCACTCTTCCCACGGACGGTCTCCCTGTTCATTAGTTATACAAATAGTTACCCGATATATCTCCGGACAACACGCCATCGGCATTACTTCCAATTCAGCTGCCAGACCTTCTGGCTTCGACACAGCAAAGGCCGCTGCATCACTTTTAAATGAACAAGTCTCACCTGGTATAATGTAGCGTTCCGGGTCAGCCTTCATTTCTTCCAATAGTGATGCCCCATAGGCACAGGCCAAGGTCTGATGCCCCGAAGAACCCAAACTGGCTGCCCCCACCGTTATGACATTCAAGACCAGTCCAGATAGTAAATAGACCAGCACCAGAGATACCAGAACTTCGATAACAGTAAATCCGGATTCTTCGGGGAGCCAAAGCCTGCGAAAAAAGTTGTATCCGGCTTTTTTCGATAGCATTTTTTACATCCCTGTAAATTTTTGCAATGTATTCTGGCTGCATGTGACTATCTCCTGCATTCTTCTGGAAAATTTTATCTACCCTCCTATTTATATCTTTTTGAAGCGATGGTAGTATTATGTGTAGGCATATCAAAGGATTAAATCTGTTGCTTTAGTCACAAGTTTTTGTCAACCTGAACCTATTTTTGTGGTGGGGAGAATTAAATGTCTCAAAACAATCGGTCTTTTAATATGGGAACAAGCATCTTTACACATAATCAAAGAGGAATGGCCCTGCCTTTAGTATTAATGCTTCTAATGCTGCTGACTGTATTGGGTACAGCCGCCTGGACTGCCAGTCAAAGCTCTCTGAAGCAAGCTACCGCCGTAGGTACCAATCTACAGGCCGAATACCTGGCGCGCTCAGCCGTCGACGCCACCAAGGAAGCCTGGACAGAGGCGTGGATCAATGACGCGGCCACTGCTCCCACTTATGCTCACTTCTATACCCATTTTGATGAAAGCAACGATGAGTTTGTAAATGTACCTTCGCCAGCGGCAAACAATTATGATGAAATTATCGAGACCACTCTCAATTATGATCCTTCCACAGGAGTATGCCGTATTGAAGCTACAGCTAAGGTAGGATCCGTATCCAGGCGAATATCTGCTGTATCTGAAGACTTAATAGTCATTGGCGAAAATACTACTACACTAGACCCACCTTGGTTCATGATTGATCGGGAGGGATCCACCTGGAAAACTAGATACTGGGGCACTATTCTCGGCAACCCTGATAGTCGCGAAACAAAAAGGCAAAACAACCAAGATATTACCGCTTCGTACCATGTTACTGATGGTACGGTTAATATTGCCATCCCACAAAATGGTACTCTATATCTCAGTCGTTACGACAACGTCATAGGATATCAGGCCAAGACGATCAGTTTTAACTGTCCGTTGGATCTTTATAGCCAGACTTCCAGTCCTTGGTGGGATAGTACGCCCTATTGCCTGGTTTTGGCTGGCGAGACCATAATTTTCAACCATTTACTGACGATTGGTGATGAACGTCGCGGTAACTTGACTTTCCATCTACCAGAAGGATCAGGTATATCGGGTGAGATTGTATACCATAATCTAGCCAAAACGTCAGACAAGTCTAAAGTTGATTTGGACGCCTACTACGGGTTAGTTAAATTCAGCCAGGTTACTATTAACGGCTCTAATCAGGATGAGAGTCAAATTGAAAATAAGACTTTTTATTTCCGTCACTATGATGAATCCGATGCTCTCATGATCGGTTCGAAACAATCTTTTATCAAGGATTTAACAGATAGTCTTGGTTGGACTGATCCCAACACAGATATGAGCTTGAATACTTTGATCAGCAAAGGGTGTTTAATTGAGGCTCCTAATGAAATAAAACTGGATTATGGGGTGTTGTTTACATATGAATAAAAAACACCGTCATCTAAAGCGATGCTATCATGGGTGGTTGATGCAGTCAGGTATGACTTTAGTCGAGATATTGGTTTCCATGGTGATTCTTATGGTTGTGATTGTGTCGCTCCTTCCGTTGCTTACTCAAAGCCAAGATGTAACGAACCTTTCCAACATAGTCACATCCAAATTATTGGCCGACCAGGAGACTATAGAAATTGTGGTTGCTACTAAGGCGGGAGTGTTATTGGAAGATGGAACCTTCCTTGCTGAGCAATATTTTCCGGTGATTTTTTCTAATGGAGAAACACCCTGCTCCGGCATGATAATCAAGAAAAACGATTTGGTACGCTTCTTAGCGTCTATTCCGCATATAAAGACCACTGCTTTATACGAAGGTTATTCACCTTCTGAAGCACAGATTACCATCATGGGATCTAACACTCACTTCATTGACCATAAAACTAAAATTCAAATCCTTAATAACAATGGGAATTCAGTTACCGGATACAGTGACTTTACAGTCGAAGATACGGAGACGGTTACTTTAACTCTCCCCACTGGTAGCAACCAACTAACTAACCTAGACGGTCCTTACACGATTACTTTGCAAACCGGCAATGAGCATGTCACCACTTTGTTACCTGTACATCTTCCAAGAGCCATAGCCTATGGTGGGGATACTATGTTGATATCATCCAATGGCTCGTATTGGGTTAAGAAGCCTAGCGTTTCATTTTCCTACCCCCTCAATGAGATAGTGTTTAAGGGTGACGATGGTAATGGTAATGTAGAGGCTTTTATTGCCGTTGCCAATGAGGGCCGTATTTACCTTTGGCCAAATCAAGGATCGTGGCACGAAGTCTATCGTCTACCTTCTACCGATAATCTCAATGATATTATTTGCACACAAGATCTCATTCTGACAGTTGGTGACAGCGGCAAAATACTCACCTCCACTAATGGTGTTGACTGGTTCCTGGTTGATTCCAACAGCGACGCCAATCTGCTTAGTATCACCTACTCTCCAGGTTTGGATAAGTTCATCTGTGTAGGAGATGGGGGAGTGATCATTACCTCTGATGACGGCTATAACTGGCAGATGGAGCATACCTGGCCAAAGTTGGCGAAAGGATCGATCAATGGTAAAAATGCCGTTCAATTTAGCGGGTTAGGTGATTATCTCAAGACTATTCATGCTCCGGTTACCGGATCCACCAATAGAACTATATTTATGGTAGCTGGCCCCGAGCCCAATTCAGAAACCCTGATGGCATGGGGTTCTCCATTAAATACGGTCAATGGAGGCCAGTTTACCATGCGGTTGGACAAAGGCAACGTACGAATAGAGCAAAACGCAGGTCCTGGTACAACCACCAGTTTTACACCACCCACTGATGGTACTACTCCCTCCTTGATCAGTTGCCGTTCAACTAGCAATTCCTTTAATAGCTATGAGTTGGCTATGAACGGATCGATTCCAGAGCAACCAACTGCCAATGGCACCATTAATACTGATAGCCGTTTTCCACTGCAATTAGGGAGCGACCCTTTGACTCGCTATACAGGCCCTCTGAATTACAAGGGCCTAGTGGCTGAAGTGCTGATTTACGATCGGGCATTGAGCCGAAACCGTGTTTCCGATGATGAGGAAAAGTATTATGCTTCGGAAATGGACATAGTGGCAAAATATTTGGCTGATAAATACTCGATAAGTATTGATACTCTGGAAGGAGAGGAAATGGAAAACATTTTCGTCCAGGCTACCAATGACACTCTGAAAAACACCAGAATTGAAGCAGCTGACCTACCCCATGGAGCTGTTTTATGGTTGGATGCTTCGGAACTGAGTATGAATCACAACCAGCAAGTACTTCGCTGGTTAGATCGCAGCGACAAAAGGAATCACTCGGCAGGCGCTGCTCTTAGGTCAATAGCCTGCAGCGATACACTGATTATAGCAGCGGGCGACCATCGTAATTTGCTCTACTCTGAAGACAGTAAAATATGGAATCAGCGCATGTCTTTAACAGGCGACGGCAAAATGACTGCTGAATATAGATTTGACAGTATCCTGTTTACCGGCGAGAAATATTTAGCACTTGTTAACGACGGATTAGGCAATGATCCCAAAAACGGTCTTATTTTTTCATCCGAGGATGGATTGACATGGTCAATCAGCCATGAGTCACATAGGCTTAATGATTTGGATTACCAAGGTAGCACGCTTATGGTAGTCGGCAACAACAGAACAATTATTCTCTCAGATGAAGGCGGATCTAATTGGCAATCACTTTCGGCTGATGATTTTGAATCAGGTATCAATTCTAGTCTTCATCTGACGGTCGGTGTAATTCGCTAGGAGTTTTAGGAGTGTGTAGGTTGAAAGCTAATCAGCACGGTGTTACATTAATTGAATTACTGGTTGTTCTGGCTTTAATATCGTTGGTTATAGGAGCCGGATGGAATGTCTTTGCATTGGCACAATCAGCCTGGGAGAGGCATCAGTTACGCTGGCAGGCAGAAGCCACAGTCAGGTTAGCAAGCCAGATGATAAATCACGAATTAACCAATGCTAGTTTCGTGGAGATCCGCAATACTGAGTGGAATACATCCGAGTTGGAGGATGGGGATCGCATTATAATGGTAGTTAACGGCGAAATTATCATTCGAGAAATAAAGTCAGCAGGTAACACAGATACAATTATCGCCACCACTGAAGATGGTACTTTGACCTTGTCCTTCACAAAACCGCTCAATACTATGGATGGTAATTCACCACATCATCCCATAGCTAACTGCGTATCTTTTTCAATCACTGCCCAAGATAGTTCAGGAACTGATATATGTGATCTTAAATCTGTTATAACTCTATCTAATATGCTCAGAGGAAAAGGGTTTCCTGTGTCTTCATCATCACTTTATTCAACACCTGAGCTAAGTAATTATCAACCCGGAGACCGCATTAGATATAGAACTGAAGTGGATCGCTTCAGTCCAACCACACCAGACCTGAACTATCCATGTGGGGGATAAAACAGATCAAGCAATTACTTGATCTGAGCAAAACTATGTTATTTTATGTATCACAGTTAATTGAATCAGTCTCCAGCTGGGAATACCTAATTCTCAACGTACTCGGCGTATTAGTCATAATGGCGTTCGGGTACCATGCAGCTCGAAAGAACACCTTTACCTGGTTTAGTGCACTTATTTATACTGCTGGCATACCGCTGGTTTTTCTTATAGGGATACGTTTGGCTTATTTGTTTTTCTATGCCGATATAAATGATCCAGTGGTTCACTTCCTGGATCTGAAGCTTTACGGTTTTTCTCTCTATGGTGGTTTGATTCTAGTAGTTGCTTATTCGGTGATCGTCGCATGGTTGTCCCGTATCCCCGTTTGGAATTGGCTGGATTTCCACGGCATAGGCGTAATGGGTTATGTTGCCTTAGGAAAAACCGGCTGTTTCTTGAACGGATGCTGTTTTGGTAGTCCCACCTTAATGCCCTGGGGCATTAACTATGCCTCTGACAGCCACGCTTATCACTATTATATGGTACAGGCTTTTAATCATATCTCTAGCCATGCCTGGACGGTTTATTCAGACCGTATACATCCAGTGCAGCTTTATGAGGTGATTATTGCCGTGGCACTACTGATAACAGGCTACCTGTTCCTTCGAAGAAAGGTCTTGCCGGGAACTTTTTTTCTACTCTGTGCTGCCCTATACTCACTGGCGCGCTTGGGACTGCTATTTTTGCGCGCAAACCCAGTAATGGGCCCACATTTTTATGCTTTACCCTGGCTGTATGTTACCGTTGCTGGCCTAAGCGTGGGGATCCTGTTAGTTCGTTTATACTTTCAGTACAAATCAGTAAATAGGGGCAGTAGGTTCAAATAACTTCGGATGATCTTAAGAGCGCAAGATCGATAGGCTAAACACTACTAAACCAATGAGAGCAACTGCAAATCCACCTGCTCCCACCAGGGTGATCACATCTCCACCACCACGGCCAGCAGCAATAATCAGTGCCGAACTGATCAATCCTGCCGATATGATCATACTTATACCCAGACGGCTTGCCAGTTGGTTCATTTGGCGCTTTGATGATAAGCTGAATTCTACCTGCATGGTAACCTGCAACTGTCCCTGGCCGGTAGTTTTCACCAGTTTCTGAAAGTCAGCCGGGAGAGTGCCCAGGGGTTTTATATCACGATAATATCTGCGTCGTAAATGCTTGTAGACCTTGTCAGGCTTCAGCCGTTCCTCAAATACCTTTATGGCCAGGGGTTGGGCGATGTCCATAAAGTTGAAGGTAGGATCAAGCTTTTTCCCCACCCCCTCCACAGTGACCAGGGCTTTCATTAAAGCGGTAAGATAAGGCGGCATCCTCAGATCGTGGCGATAGGCAATATCCATTACTTCCACGCGCAGGCGATTCATGTCCAGTTCCCCCACACTGGAAGAAGTGACATGGCCGACCAAATCAGCCAAATCCTCTTCCAATCCTTCACGATCTACAAAGTCACCGATGATTTCCATGTCTTCCAGGGTGGCAACCGCCTTATCAATATCCCGCCGGCTGACGCTGAGCAGTAGTTCGCCCAGCTGTACCAGCCGACTCTCGGTTAGGGTGCCTACCTCCCCAAAGTCGATAAAGGCGATCCTATCTTCATCTAGAATAAGAATATTCCCAGGATGGGGATCAGCCTGAAAAAAACCATGCAAGACTACCTGTGAAAGAAAGGTCTCCGTTCCCAGCAGGGATAATTTACGGCGATCCCAGCCCCGATGGGAAATCTCCTCCATGTTGCTGAGCTTTACCCCTTCTATATATTCCTGGGTCAAGACATGGCGGGTGGAGTATTCCCAAAAGATTTTAGGTATGATCACGCGCTCATCATCTGCAAAATTGGCCCTAGCCCGCTCCGTACTGCGGGCTTCCCGCTCATAATCCAGTTCCCTGATCAACATACGGCTGTAATCGTCGATCATAGCTGCTAAGCCGAGCCTACGAGCTTCTGGTGAACGCTTTTCCGATAATTCAGCCAAGCTGCGTATGATGTCCAGGTCATTTTGCATGGTCACTTCCAAGCCGGGACGCTGAACTTTGACGACAACTTCCTCACCGCTTTTCAGACGCGCTCTATGTACCTGCCCAATGGAAGCCGCTGCCAGGGGTTGGCGGTCAAAGTAGGCAAAGATCTGGTCAGGATGGCCCAGATCATGCTCCAGTTGGCGTATGACCTGCTCCTCATCCAGGGCGGAGACATTATCCTGCAGTTGTTCCAGTTCACAGATGAAAACCGGAGGTAATAGATCCGGACGGGTACTCAGCATCTGCCCCAGTTTGACAAAAGTAGGCCCCAGCTCTGTTAAGGCCAGGCGCAGTCTGACTGCCAGAATCTCATCTCCTTCTCTTTCACATGAACAGACTTCGGAGCGGCAGGAGGACGGTGTGATCTCTTCCCAGCCCAGTCGCTGCACCAGATATCCTAAACCGTGTTTGACCAAAATATTGATTATTTGATGATATCTTTGCAGTTGGCGTATATTTTTGCGTTTAAACACAGGTTTTCTCTCCTTTTGTGGTTTGTCCTTATAATATAGCAGATGATGGATTCCTCGTCAGGTTAATAGCCAGCATCGAGAAGATTTCTTCACATCAATAAAAAGTAAGGCTGTCAACAGGAGAATTCTCATCTCGTTGACAGCCTGCATTGCTCCAGGTCATATATCACCACTTATTTCTGGTTTCCATAGCTTGTGGGTGGATGCCCATGTAGCGATCGTCTTTCCAGTAGCCCCATTGCCGCACTCCATTCGGCCATACATAGTACCCTTCACCGTAGAGGCGGTCATTTTGGAATTGACCTACATAGTAGCTACCATCGGGCCAATGATAGGTTCCTAGCCCATTAAAAGCCAGATTCTGAACCTCACCTCGGTACCATTCCCCAGTGGGGAAATGATAGCTGCCCTGTCCGGTAGCCTGTCCATTAGACATCTGCCCTTCATAACGCTCTCCGTTGGGCCAGCGGATAACTCCCATACCATCTGCCTCATCATTGGCAAAGTTGCCTTCATATACCACACCGCCTGGCCAGGTAAAGACTCCCTGACCTTCCCGCTGGTTGGCCTTAAATTCGCCACTATACTTTTCCCCGCTGGGCCAGGTAAAGACTCCCTGCCCATGCATCATGTGATCCCTAAACTCACCCTGATACACTTCCCCGCTGGGAAATCTCAGCATGCCCGTCCCATTGAACATATTGTCTTTCCACTGCCCCTTGTACCAGACTCCGTTCATAAACAACAGGGTACCTTCTCCATCCGCCTTCCCTACCGTAATAGCTCCCATATAGTAGCTAAGATCGGGCCACTGGATCTCGCCCCAACCACTGTCGGCAGTCAACGGACGATAAGACTGTTGAGCCAATAAATCTTTGATTTCCTTGCCTATGTCACTCAATGCTTCATATTCAAGAGTACGTTTTTCCCAGGTCACTACTTCATGATTGGTCTCCATTTGATCATCCTGAGGGATAGTCTTGTCATCATCCTCGTTACCACCCTGCAGACAGACTTTCAGGGCATACACTTCCAGATTCTGTCCGCGGTTGCCGGGATAGGATGCACTGTAGACCAGGTACTGAGTACTGCCATCCCCTTTAGCTATGGTGCCCACTACAAGGATGTCCCCCGCAATAGGCAGAGTTTTTTCCCATAACACATGGCCTGTTTCATCAAAGCGTACAGCAAGGATCTCTTCATCATCTATATCTACTCCCACCAGGACACACCCACCTCGACCCGTGATATCTTCTCCCCGCCATTTGCGGCCATCTTTGAAGCTATCGGGTACTGCCACCAGAGCAAGTGCCCTCTGGTCACCAGACCCACCGTAGGTACGTTCCTTACGTCCGTCAGGCACATACTGATAACCAGGCCAAGACTGCAGGTGACCGTAGCTATCTACATAAATCAGATAGAGATCCTGATCTCCTCGTCGGTTGTCTGTATTACCGGCTACTAGATAACCCAATATTTTATCATTCGTATCTGCCATGGGAACTACTGTGGTGCCTGCGTCGTCCCTTTCTGTGCCAAAATTACGACTCCATTTGACTTCCCCATAGGCATCCAGACGCATCAAAAATACGTCTTGCCCGCCGTTAGTATTATGGTCAGTGGTACCTGTCAATACATAGCCATCAGTGTATCCATCCTCATCTAACACCTGGAGTATTTCACTGGCATATTGGCTACCGCCACTTACACAGATCTTTTCCCATTGTTTGATGTTGCGCTTACTATTTTTCCAGATGCCCTGATCATCTAACTTTACTAGATGAATATTGTCGTCACTTACTCCCGCTACTATAATGCCCTTGTCATTAGTACTGGCCACAGCTGTAATTTGCTCTAAAGGCAGATCCCGTTGCCAGGCTACTTCCCCATTGCCTCCACACTGCATGATCCGCACTGTTTTCTGGTTGGCCTGTTGATTGTGGATACCTAGCACAAATCCGTTTTCCTGGGTATGCAGGATCACCAAGGTGTCCTGTCCTGGTCGCTCGTATACTTGTTTCCACTGCTCCTTACCTTCAGAATCCAGTTTCTTTATCACCAGATCTCGCTCTCCGCCGCCAAGTTCTTGTTGATAGGTCACCTGCAGGTAGGTTTTGCCATTAGGATAGATGAAAATCTCACCCGATGAACCCGACAGAGTCATGGCTTGCTGACCATCGAAGGGCAGAAATGTCGTATTTGCAAACTGTAACTGAGCCTGGACGGTGGAAGCACCGGTCAGAATCAATACCATCACAGCTATGATTATCACGAGGGATTTGTACCATGATATATGTTGATTGGCCATCAACTATATCCTCCCCTCGGAGTCATCGTCAGCGTTTTTCGTCTGATCCGTGGGCGCATCGGTCTGGGTTCCTCCTGAATCCTCTCCATTTATTGGTTGTTCGGGTACATAGTAAGCGTTAATAGTTACCTTCATGTCAAACTTATCCGGAATAAAGCTTTCCGCTACCCTCTGCTCGAGCTGGCTACCATTCGATAGTTCATCCACTATCTCTACCTTGACTCGTTCCAGTTTGGCCTGGGGAACACCTGGGGGAGCTATGTAATAGGTGGGAATATTCTCCTCTTCAGTGGCTACGCTGTTCCTTTCCACCTTGCGTCCATTCAGTGATACATCGGCAACACTGATAAAGCGCGGGGCTGTCAATAGTTCTTGTAAGAAGTCTGTTAGATCAAATATGGAACCGCTGGTATCCACAGTAAAAGTAAGAGTGCGGGTCTGCCCTTCCTCCCCTTCTTTGGCACCTCGGTATTCCAGGGAAGATAGTTCCACATCAAATTTCCTGGTGCTTTCATCCAAGAATCTCAGCACCGGTATCATCTCCTCCTGGGTAGGCAGTTGTTCACTGACCAGATCCAGGTCACTGCTTTCTTCTACCGGTAGGCCTTCATCCTGTTGCTGGAGAATGGCTGCCAACCTAAGCTGCTCCTGGGCAAGTTGTTGGTTAGTAGCTTCCAGGTCAGCGATCCTGTCCTGTCCAGGCAGGTATATAAAGCGGATAAAAACGAATATGGCCAGGGTAAAAACAGCCAGAACGATAAGTCCCTTTTCCCGTTGCGAAAGCATCATTGGCTGCTCACCTCCCCTGCTATTACCAGGGTGAAGCTTATTTCACCGGTTTTATCATTACGTTTGGAAGACAGACGCTGGATTTCCTTTACAAAGTCTTCTTGCTGCAGCTTTTCCAGAAACTTTATCAGCTTAGCCTGGCTACCCGTATAAGCGTTGATAGTGATTTCCCCTCCATCTTTGATATCCATCTTGCCAATGGTGATATCAGGAACACTCAGTGCATAAATGTCTAATATTTGTTGCGGATCAATGGTGCGTTTTTCTTCCAGTTCGGCCAGTAAGGCCTGGCGTGAACCCAATTCCTCCGTTTCCAGGTCACTCAGTTCCCCTGCTATGGCTGCTACCTGGCTCAATTCCTCCACCTGGTTTTTCAGTTGCTGATTCTGCTCTTTCCAAGCCTTGATCTGTTGGTTTTGGTTCGACCAGACTGATACAGCTACCACCAACAGTATTACTGTTACCCCTGCCAAAATGGCGAGGGTTAACCTTGTTTTGTGCTGCTGCTCCGCTTCCTCCTGGAGGTAGGACAGGAGATTGATCCTAGGCTCTTGTGCTGGTCTCAATTATTTCACCCCCCGCATCGCTAACCCCAGGGCCACTGGATACTCAAAAATCAGAGCGCTTTTTTCCTTATCATCGATACTATCCGGTAGCTGGATCTGGGATGTAAAATCACCCACCTGTACCGGGAGCCCCACTTCCCGGCTCAAATATTCTTCAATATTTGCCACCTGGGCACCTCCACCGCATAGGATGATCTCGCTCAGTTGCTCATCCTTGCTCTGCAGACGGAAGTAATCCAAGGAACGGTTCAGTTCACTTACCAGATCACGCATCAGTGTTTCACAGCCCGGATCCAGACAGTCTAGTTTTTCCAATGTCACATCGTTGGCCCCAGAATCCATCATATACTGATAGAAAGCAGCGCAACCAAAGCTGATGAAACGGACAAAAACGAGGATGTTCTCCTGGAAAATAGCCAGATAACTGCGCGTGGATCCAATGTTTAGCACTCCTTTGACCTGATCACCGTTCAACTGTTGGCGGTACAGAGTATGCAGGGCCAAAGGTTCTATCTCCACCCGATTCAACTTCAGACCGGCTACCTGGCAGGTGCGGATTAGGTTTTCTGCCTGGGCCTTTCGGGCAGCTACAAAGAACACCTCGCATTGTTTCCCTTCCTCATCCTCAAAGTATCTTACCGGATAAATGTCGGTGGTGACATCTTCTATACTGATGGGCAAGAAACTGGTAGCCTGGTAAAGTGCTGCATGCCTCATCTCATCCAGTTTCATAGCCGGCAGGGTTAGCAGACGAGTATAGACCTGCTGTCCCGATAAGGCGGAAACAGTCTTGGCTCCCCGCAGTTTCAGCTTGTCTACCAGCTTGCCCAATTCCCGGCCCACTACGTCAGGGTCAGTTATAAATCCATTTTCCATTAGGCCTCTGGGAGTCGGTGTCTGGCCAAATACTTTTACCCTAGCCTTGCTTCCCCTCCCTTGAACCTGCACCAGCTTGATCGACTGGCTACCTATATCCAACCCGGTTGACGTCCTGCTGATAAACAAGCTAAATCCCTCCCAATTAAAACTAATCTATGTTAAATTTCTTTGTTTTTTTAGACGCAGATTTACGCAGATTTTTATGATTTTCTATTTTTCATTTTTTCTTTCAGCGTGATCATAAAAATCTGCGTTAATCAGCGTCAAAATAGTAATCCCCTCTTGCATCTTTCTGCGTCTAAAAAGTACTCCCTACCACATCCCCATATACCAGGCGACGATCTGGTTGGAGAACAGGTAAGCTGTATAGGCGCCTATGGCCAGGAAAGGGCCGAATTTTACTGGGGTTTTGCGTCCGGCTTTGCCTAGGGCCATCAGAGTGATGCCAAATATCGCCCCCAAAAAGGAGGCCAGTAACAAGGTAACAATCGCTCCGGGAATACCGGTAAAAACTCCGATAACTGCGGCCAACTTTACATCGCCGCCTCCCATACCCCCATTAGATAATATTGCTACCAGAAACAAGACTCCGCTGAAAGCTAATGCTCCCCACAAAGCCGGGAAAAAACCTATCGTGGAAAATGATATTGCTAACCCGATTGCTACAGCGGGGATGGTGATGACATCGGGAATAATACCTTCATCCAAATCAATAAAAGCAGTGGACACCAGGATGATCACCAGGATCCACCCAGCCAATGTTTCCCAGGAAACACCCCAGCGCCAATATACACCGGCAAACAGTGCGGCAGTCAAGATCTCCACCAGCGGATAGCGGCAGCTGATGGGTCGGCGACAGTAGCGGCATTTCCCCTGCAAAAACAGCCAGCCCAACACCGGCACCAGATCCAGAGCATTCAGCCGATGCCCGCAACGTGGGCAATGGCTTGACGGAGTCACTACTGATTCACCATGAGGTATCCGGGCTATGATCACATTGGTAAAAGAACCGAATAAGAGGCCTCCCGTGATGACCAGAACATATAAAACTGTCTCTTCCAACCGTAAGCCTCCTTGATTCGGTGTCGTAATGTCATTGCCCCTAAAACGCCTCCGCCCGTGTCATTGCGAGCGAAGCGCGGCAATCTCTTTTCTTTTCTGACGCAGATTAACATGATTTATATGATCACGCAGAACGAAATTTAAAAGAATCATAAAAATCAGCGTTGATCTGCGTCTAATTAATTCTTCGCACCTGTACCGGTGAGGTGTGAGGGGTGAGGCGAGCGCTGCACGCTGATCTCACCTCAATAACGGTCACCGGGAAGACAGGGTAAACTTTTCCCCTTCATTTGCGACACACGAGAACCGTCCCCGTTGTCGCAGAGGCCTACCGCTGCAACTGTTAAATATGTAACTATCTCCAACGATAAACCTCCTTGATTCGGTAATAAAGTGTCTCTTTCATGTCATTGCGAGCCTCCGTCAGGAGGCGCGGCAATCTCTTTTTTCTCTGACGCAGATTTACGCAGATTATTTATGATCTTCTTTTATTTCTTTTCTGCGTTATCTTAATAAATCAGCGTTGATCTGCGTCTAATTAATTCTTCGCACCTGTACCGGTGAGGTGTGAGGGGTGAGGAGAGCGCTGCGCGCTTATCTCATCTCAACAACTGTCACCGGGCAGACAGGGTTAATGTTCCTATGCCTTATCCAAGGCAAAAGAACCGTCCCCATGCCTTATTGGGGGCCAGGAGAACCGTCCCCCTGGTCTAATCCAAAAGAACCGTCCCCTTGTGTTATTTCCACATTAACCGCCCCCATGCCTTACTTTGTCATTCAAACTTGACAATCAAGGTACGTCCCCATGACACAAAAGAACCGTCCCCTTGTGTTACTTAAATCTTTGCTGGAGTAATTGTAATTGAACCATCATCACCGATTACAACTTCATAATCTCCTGAGCTAGTATGGCCACTTGGAAGCGGGTTTGATGGCCATTCGTCTAAATAATTTCCCCAAGCATGATTGGTTGCCGACTCTCCTGTAGTTTTATTCCAAGTTACGTCTGCACTTGGAACTCCTTCAGTTGTTACACAGCTAGCAGCTATTCCTTGAAGTGTTCTTACATTGGCATTATGAGCATTTTCAGCCGCATTAGTTTGAACATTTCTATACACCGGCACCGCGATAGCTATCAGGATACCAATGATTACTACAACAACCATCAACTCTACCAGGGTAAAACCCTTTTGATTATTAGTTCTCTGCATTTGACTGCGCATTTTCATTAACATTCGTTAACCCCCTTTATAACTCAAAAATTTTAGCTGCGTTTCTCCCACCAATTAAAGTATTAAGGCTATGCATCCCCTCCTTTAAGATTCTTAAGGTAACAGAACTACAGCACATTTATCTACAGCGCGCTCTGCGCAGCACTGCCTCTAGCTTATGGTACTAATAATATTGAATACCGGCAGGTAAGTGGCAATGATAATAGAACCTATAATCGCAGCTACAAAAATAATCATGGCCGGTTCCATGGATTTTAGCATGGCATCTATGGCAAAGGTTACTTCATTGTCGTAAAAAGCGGCCATTCGTTCCAGCATGTCATCCAGGGCACCAGTTTCCTCACCTACGGCAATCATCTGGGTAACCATAGGTTCAAATACACCGGTAGCAGCAATTGGTGCGGCTATGGACTGTCCTTCGCGGATGCTATCCCGGGCTTCACCTATGGCATCACTGATGACCCGGTTACCTACTACCCCTCTTAATACCTCCAGAGCCTCCAGAATGGGAACGCCTGACTTAATTAGGGTACCCAGGATACGGGTGAAACGGGATACAGCAATACGGTTGACGGCTTTGCCAACGATAGGCAGGTTAAGATATAATCGGTCAAAGAACAACCTGCCTCCCGGTTTGGTCCCCACCCATTTCAGCCCGACTACCAGCAGGATGATACCTATAAAGAGCCACAGCCCGTTATCCCTGATAAAATAACTTACACCCATGAAAAAGGCGGTAAAAGCGGGCAGTTCAGTTCCGGAGGAAACAAACTGCTCAACAAATACAGGCATGACAAAGGTTAGAATGAATATTACCACCAGCAGGGCCACACATAACATCATAATAGGATAGATGGAGGCTGATTTAACCTTGGAATTAATCTCCCGGTCCCGTTCCAGGGTATCGGCCAAACGAGCTAATATAGTATCCAGGGCACCTCCAGTTTCTCCCGCTTTAACCATACTGACATACATCGGTGAGAAAATCTTGGGATGCTGGGCCATGCATTCATTCAGGGCCAAACCACCTTCCAGGTTGGTACGGATATCCCCCACGGCCCGGCGCAGCATCGGATTTCTGGTCTGTTCCTCCAGAATCTGAAAGCTCCTGACAATCGGCAGTCCGGCACTAATCATGGTAGACAACTGGCGCGTAAACAGCGACAAATCATTAATCTTTACGCTTTCGAACAGCGTAATATTAATGGATGATTTTTTAGCTGCTTCCTTGTTTCGGTCTTCCTTTATTTCTACGATGGTGTAGTTCTGCCGCAGCAGTGATTCGATAACCAGATTACGGCTATCCGCCTCCAGGGTTCCCTTGACAACGGCCCCGGCAGTATCCAGGGCACGGTAGGAAAATATCATGCTCTCCCCTCCCGGTAATTTATTGATTAGGATTAAAGGTACGCTTCTTTACTTCTTCGGCAGTAATTAAACCCCGATCCAAGAAGGATTTCAGGGATTTTTCCATGGTTATCATACCCAGATTAACACCGGTCTGCATCACCGTGTTAAGCTGAAAAGTCTTGTTATCGCGAATCAGGTTGCGCACAGCCGAGTTGGCAACGAGCACTTCGCAGGCCAATATTCTTCCCTTCCCATCTGCCCGGGGTATTAACTGCTGCGAGATAATCCCTAGCAGGGTATTGGCTAATTGAATCCTGATTTGGTCCTGCTGATGGGGAGGAAAAACATCAACTACCCGCTCTACGGTTTGTATAGCCGTAGCCGCATGTAAGGTTGCCATAACCAAATGGCCGGTTTCTGCTGCCGTCATGGCAATGGAGATGGTTTCCAAATCACGCATTTCCCCCACCAGAATCACGTCCGGGTCCTGGCGCAAAGCCGCCCGCAGCCCCTGGGCAAAGGTGGGGCAATCCGTGCCTACTTCGCGCTGGTTGATAATACAGGTGCCGTGCCGGTGCAGGTATTCAATCGGGTCTTCCAGAGTTATGATATTGCCCCTTAAGGTTTGATTAATCAGATTAATCATAGCAGCCAGGGAAGTTGATTTCCCGCTTCCGGTAGGCCCGGTAACCAGAATCAGGCCGCTGCCTTTTAACGGCAGTTCTTTACATACACCCGGCAGGCCCAGAGTCTCTATATCAGGAACCTCCATCGGTATCAGACGAATGGCTATGGCATAAGAACCGCGCTGTGAATATACATTTACTCTGACTCGTCCTACACCCGATAAAGACAGGGAAAAATCAGCATGTCCCTGTTCATCAATTTGACGGAATGTTTTCTCATCGACCATTAATTCCCGCCCGAATTTATAGGTATCAGCTGGAGCCAGATTAGGGTATTCATCCAGGCTGACCAGTTTCCCGTCTATACGAAAGGTAGGGGGACGCATTACGGTGAGATGAATATCAGAGGCCCCCCGTTCTACCCCCATTCGAGCCAAATCCGTTACATTCAACACTTCAAAACTAGCCACCTAATAATACCCCCTTCATTACTTCTTCCAAAGAAGACATGCCTTCATGAGCCTTATTAATGCCATCGCGGCTCATGGTAATCATACCTTCGCTGACGGCAATTTCCTCCAGTTCATCTTCGGATTGAATTTTATTGGTTATAGCTTTACGCATTTCCGGCCCTACTACCAGCACCTCATGCAGGGCCATACGGCCGGAATAACCTGACTGCCGGCACATGTTGCATCCAGCCGGGCCAAAGAATTGTTTTCCGGTATATTCCGGTACCTTCAGCTGGACCGCTGTTTCCTCATCTAATTCATATGGTTGGCGGCAGTTCTTGCATAAGCGACGGATTAACCGCTGTGATATTACCCCGACCAGCGAGGAGGATAACAGGTAGTTTTCAATCCCCATGTTTACCATGCGGGCAACCGTACCGGCAGCACTGTTGGTATGCAGGGTGGAGAAGAATAAATGCCCGGTTAAGGCTGCTCTTACCCCCAGTCCGGCAGTTTCCCCGTCACGCATTTCCCCTACCATGATAATATCCGGGTCCTGACGCAGAATAGAGCGTAAGCCGGCTGGAAAAGTAAGTCCTGCCCTGGTATTAATCTGCACCTGGGTAATCCCAATCAAACTGTATTCAACCGGGTCTTCCAGAGTAACAATGTTGCGATTGGGACTATTTAATTCGGTTAATACACTGTACAGAGTAGTTGTTTTACCTGAACCGGTAGGTCCGGTAACGATAACCATACCATGCGGCCGGTGGATAAGTGACCTGATTCTTTTTTCATTTTCCGAGCTAAAACCCAATTTCTCCAGGGACATAATGGCATTGGTACGGTCCAGTATACGTAAAACTATTTTTTCTCCATGAATGGAGGGCAAAGTTGATATACGAAAATCAATTTCCCGGCCATCTATTATTAAACGGGTG